>Ga0315905_10001625_pt1 | contig 23998 bp, 41 predicted proteins | sample LakEriMetagenome_5_FD_203522 | JGI IMG/M metagenome (GOLD analysis project Ga0315905, IMG submission 203522) | Freshwater fungal communities from buoy surface, Lake Erie, Ohio, United States - Buoy 4 MA121 | ecosystem: Environmental > Aquatic > Freshwater > Lake | place: USA: Lake Erie, Ohio...
GAATCTTGAAAGAATCATTGAGGAGCATTCCAATGAGTATTACTGTTCGTTCTGCATTAAACCTCGTAACCCAACAGATAAATGTTGCGATGACTCGTTTTTTATCTTATTTTCAGATTTGGACTCCTACACTCAGTTTGAGCGAGCGCACGAAATTGCGACAAAAGGCGGCTAGAAAATTGAAAGAGAAGCCTAAGACGCAAAGGATGGTTATGCCATCCAAACTAATCACCGACCCAACATTCGGGTATGTGAACTCAGCCCTGACCGATGTGTCAGAAACATGGAAGAAGCATTCAACAGGAGTGAAAAATGCTGGATTATTCAACAATCCTAATGCGGATAGAAAGAACAACAAAGAGTCTGGAGGAGAAGTGCCTACACAAAAGATTCGTAGGGTTCAATAAAGATATTGCTCAAATGCACAGCGATTTGACGCTGTTGGCAATGTGGGCAGTTAACAAAGAAGCAATAGATATTTTTAACGATGCAATAGGAGTCAAGGAATGAATCAAGAACAGGTGTTAAGTCTTCTCGGTAAGAATGTCAACGAGCATACTGAGAAGAAAGGAAATTTGACATATCTTTCATGGGCGTGGGCATGGGCAGAAGCACTCAAAGCAGACCCCGATGCAACTTACAAGATCGAAATGTTTGGTGACAAGTGTTTCATGGACATAAACGGCACTGCAATGGTGTTCGTAACAGTCACTATGTTTGGCAAACCAATGACTTGCCAGCTACCAGTGATGGACTACAAAAACAAAGCAATCCCTAATCCCGATGCGTTTGCAGTCAACACTGCCATCATGCGTTGCATGACTAAGGCTTTGTCTCTGCATGGTTTGGGTCTGTATATCTATGCTGGAGAAGACTTGCCTGAAGGTGAGGGTTCAGACATAGATGTAGGAATGATGATTGACCATTTAGCGGCTATTGAAGCGGCATCCACCATTGAGGAGTTGAAGAATGTTTACACCACTGCTTACAGTGCTTGCGGTTCTGATAAGACTTGGCAGAAAAAAGTAATTGATGCTAAAGAAAAGCGTAAAGGGGCGTTGAAATGACTTCATATCCAGAAGTAAGCCGCAATAGACGCAGATATGGCGTTGACCATATTGAAAAATATGCTTTGGGTATTACGCAAACCATTACATACAAAGTCAAAGGCGGGAACAGTGTTGTTATTGATTTAATAACCAATGCTCAAGATTTAATAGCTGAAGGCGACTCAAACAATGCTCGTCAAGTTTTAAATGTTGCCAAGCATCTTTTATCTGAAATTAATGGTGGAAATTTGGTTGGCACAGTGAAGCGTAAAGGAGCATTGAAATGAACAACCCACCAGCATTTCCAAGTAGTAACGAAGTAACGCTTAACGATTGGGTAAGCAGTGGTCACAGTGGCATGACCTTGCGGGACTACTTTGCGGCAAAGGCTATGCAAGGTTTAATTGCCGCTGACGCTCACGATGGTGGGTGTGTTAAGTGTGGTGATAAATATATTGCGCCTCTTGCATATGAAATGGCAGACGATATGTTGATAGCGAGGGAAGCATGAGCGATATTGAACAAGGCACACCAGAATGGTTTGCACAGCGTTGTGGCAAAGCTACTGCATCTCGTATCTCTGACATTGTTGCCAAGACAAAGACAGGCTACAGCACCAGTAGAGCAAACTACATGGCACAGTTGGTAGTCGAGCGTATGACTAACCAAGTAGGTGAGTCATACTCAAATGCCGCAATGGAATGGGGTGTCGAGAACGAACCCTTTGCCAGAGCCGCATACGAGGTTAAGACAGGCAATACAGTCGATCAGGTAGGTGCTATTGACCATCCAAGGATTGCTATGTCTGCCGCCTCTCCTGATGGTCTGATTGGTGACGATGGATGCTTAGAGATTAAGTGTCCTAACACCTCAACCCATATCGACACTATTCTTGGTGATGAACCTGCAAAGAAGTATTACGACCAAATGCAGTGGCAAATGGCGTGTGCAAACAGAAGTTGGTGTGACTTTGTGAGTTTCGACCCACGAATGCCAGCGCACCTACAACTGCTTGTCAAAAGAATCGAGCGCAATGAATTGTATATTGCAGAACTCGAAAAAGAGGTTGTCCAATTTCTTGTAGAAGTGGATGACAAAGTGAAAAAACTCAATGAAATTAAGGTGTAAAAATGGAACAGCGTGATAACTCAGGTGTATTGTTTAAGAACGACAAGAAAGAAAAATTTAATGATCCTGACTATAAAGGCAACATTCGTGTTGATGGACAGGACTTTTGGTTGTCAGCATGGATTAAAGAGGGCAAGAACGGTAAGTTCATGGGACTAGCAGTCAACCCCAAAAAACCCAAAGAAGAACAAGCAGAACAACCTCAAAGCAAGCCTAAAGCTAAGATTGAGGACATGGATTCGGACATACCTTTTTGATGTGACTCAATGGGGAAAGCGTAAGTGAGTACCCACTAACTTAACAGGAGTGAATGATGAGCAAACTTGACGATATACATTTTGGCGGTGAAGTAAAGAAGTTCTTTGACTTACCTATCTTTAATCGGGTGAGAACATCTGACCCAACAACCAGTTACGAGGCCGCTGATTCTGCAAAGGACTTGGCTTCTAAACATTTTTGCATGATTGTGGACGCTTTAAAGGCTCATGGCTCGCTTGGTAAAGATGGAATTGCCCAACATAGTGGGTTAGAGTCTAATCAGGTTGCAAGGCGTTTAAACGAGTTGTCCAACATGAACTTGATTGAGTTGACAGGACGCACAGTCAAGTCTAAATCAGGACGCAACGAGCGTGAATGGAGAGTTACACATGATTGAAAATGTACTTGGCCTAATCACAGTTTTGGCAATTGGTGGAGGAGCACTCATAATCGGTATATGGGTCTTCCTCCACTTCTTTGACGATTAAGCAACTAAGCCATTGAGGTAGGTGGTCTTACCAGCTATCTTAGTGGCAGTCAGTTCTTGCTTCTTGAGATTGTTTGGGTCATAAGACACATGAACCCAGCCAGAATCAGGTACTCCTTGGGTGTAGAACTCTAAGATCAATTGTGTGTAGTCCAAGTTATCCATAATCCATTGAGCCAGATCAGCGTTGGCAACACCAGTAATCTCAATGTCAGCCGCCTGACCCTTGCAATGGTCTGAGGACTTCGAGCCATTCACAGCGGCATTAGACTCAGGGCTACGATAGCCAGAGTTCACAGTCACCGACTTGCCAAAGTGTTCACGAACTGGTTGCAATACCTTTTCGCAAAGAGTCTTCAAGTTCTCTAGTGCCTGTTCATCAGGTGTATTGTCTAGACCCAAACGAGTGGCAGTGTCTGACTTTGTGAGTTCTTTCAGGGTGAAGTTGGCTGATAAGTTCATTTGGTTTCCTTCTGGTTAATCATTTCTCTGACTTGGTTATAGGTTGCGATACAGGCGTTGAGCTTTCTGGCTGTGAGGTCGGCTTCGTCTGCGATGGCGAGAATATCTCTAGCAGTCTCTGGCTGAAGTTCGGCTGTTGGGGGGTCAGGTCGCTCGGCAACGGGGGCATCTGAGGTGGTTGATAAGGTTGGGCAGGAGGGCGCTTTGACAGGAATCCGCAACCTGAGAGCACCAGAATCAATGTCAGAATTACGCTTTTGAATAACAAGTTTTGCATTGTTGTTTGCCTTTACCAGTTCAGTTGCTTGTTTCTGCACCGCTGTCACCAGTGCCTGTTCCGTTTGCCTAGCCTCATTGTTTAAACGAGCTATCTCCATTTGTTGTTTGGCAAACTCATCTTGCCCACCCTTCAAGTAGCCACCACTAAATGATGTAATCATTGCCAAAATGAAGGCAAGAATCACCCAAGGGTTAAAGATACTCATTCGCTTGTCTTCCCACGAACATAGGCTTGTGCCGCCATAAACGCAACCACAATCGTTCCCATTGCCGCACAATAAGTTGTAGTCAGCCCTGCCAAAGCGTTGACTTTCTCAAGCGTTACCCAAGCAGAGGCCAAGAAAGCAATTAGTACAGGAGGTGCGCCTAAAGCCGCCCATGCCATGACTCTTTGTTGGTCAGCCATCTTGTCAAGATTTTCAATCTGAATCATGCGCTCAGACCTTGCCAACTCAGCATCAGTCACTACACCATCACGGTCAGTGTCAAATTGGTTGTAAACAGAATCTTTTTCCAATTGCTTAGTCATCTTTCTTCCTTTCCTTTTGTTCAATCTGTCTTCTGAGTTTCTCTACTTTTTCAATCTGAGACCTTGCCTCATTTTTAACTTCAAGTATGTCAAGATAAAGAAATGCCATTAAAGGCAAAAGCAAGGCTATCAGTACGCAAGCGGCAATCCATCCAATCATTTCTTCCCCCAATGACTTACGAACAACAGCCACAGCCACAGGTAGAGGAGGAATATAGAAGTCGCTATTACTGCTCCTAGCTTTGCTTGTAGGTTTCTTTCCTCCTCTTTGCGTAGCCATACCTCTTGCCTCTTGATAGCTTCTTGCCTTAACCTTGCCTGAGTTTGCTCCTCTTCAATCTTGTCCTTCATGCTAAAGACCTCTGAGTACAGTGCACCCATCTCAGGAGGGCTTTGATACACCATACACTCACGAATTTGCACCACTAACGCATCCATCTCTTGCTGTGCCATCACCCTCTTTAGAGCCGCTTCCATGTGGTTCTGGTCAGGGTCATAGACTGTCAGACTCTTTTCTTCTTCTTCCCTTATGTGTGCCGCAAGTTGTTCTTGAAGTTTGAAAAACGATGTCAGGTTAGAAACGATGTCAATTTTGACTTGAGTTTCGTCAACAGATTTGTAAACAGATTTCTTAGACTTAGCCACAGGATTTGCAACTTGAGGCTTTGGCTTGCTACCAAAGAACGCAAGAAGCTGACCCCAAAATCCATGGACTTCTTTACCAATGGCAATAACTTCATCAGCAGTGGCTTTAATTTCAACAAAAGATTCTTTTGCTTGTTTATAAAGTTCACAGCCAGCTTGAATCTGTTTGACAAGTCCTGCCGCAAGGAGGCAAATGCTGATTGGGTCAATTTTTTACTCCACTTCGTAGCCACGAGACTTCAATAAATTTCTAATTTCTTCCATACCAAGATTTGAATCAGTTGGTGCTGGTGGCTGTACCTCACTTGGCATTTCAGGAGAGGTAGTCTCTATCATCGGCCCTGCTCTAACCCCAATGATTGCCGCACCTTTAGTTAGTGTTGCAAAAGCATCAGTTGTTTTCTTTGTCATGGATTTAGCTGTAGACAAATCAACCATTGCCTTACGATATTCAGGATTAAAAATCACATCAGCAAAATCAGAAGGATTAGCAACCAAATTACGCAAAAACGGAATAGCCTCTTTCAATGCCAAACGAATTTGTGCAGTGCCACCAGCCGCACCACCTAATGCGTATGCTTCACCGCCCGTGATTCCACCCATTTGTGCAGACTCACTTGACAAGACTCTTTGCATCCAATTCATTGCTAATTTTGCTTGGTTTAAATCAGTTTGATTTGGAAAAAGATCAGCAAATTCACTGTTTTTCTTGTTTAACTCAGTTAAAGCAGTTTGAATGCTAAATGTTGGGTCTGTTGCCGCACCGCCTTTGACTTCAGCAGAACTTAAAACATCATCAAATTTTGATCTGCGAATTGTGTTTAAAACCTCAACAACTTGACCATTTGGATTGTTTTGCATGACATCTACTAAAAATTGCCTTTGAGAAGAAGGCATATTCTTAAGTTTTGTCACAACATCTTCTGGAACAAGATCAGTTACATTTTTTACATCAAATGCTTTTGTCAATGGGGCATCAGAAAACTGCTCAATACGAGCAATGTTTGCTTTAAATTTATCTCTTGCCGCAACTAATTTATCAGCACCGGGAACATTATTTGAAATAGCATTGTCAAGAGCATCTTTAAAGCCATTCAAAACAGCCATAGAAATGCCTTTTGCTTGACCGGGAGCAACACCTTCAAAGATATTTCCTTTACCAAAGTCAGCTTTACCTGAGTAAACAGCATCACCCCAAGTTGATAAATTCTTTTGCAAACGATCAATATTGATTTTTAAGTTTTGTGCAGGAGTGCCGGGAATAACATTGACTGTTGCTGGCTGACCAGTAGGGCCAAGAATTGTTGATGGAACAGTTTGAGAAGGAACTTCTGGAATTGCATACTCATCAATAATGCGTTGCATTGCATTTTTTAAAGGGTCAAGTGCTTTGACTTCAGGTGGAATTTCACCTAATTTGCTTGTAATTGCATCAACAACAGGCGTGGTATCAATTAAACCACCAGCTTTTTTTGCATCATTAAAGTCAACTCTGGCATCAGATTTTAATTTTGATGACAAAGACCTTCCATAATTATTGAAAGAAGAAACAACTGCTTGAGTGGTTTCTACTGGATTCAAAGTTGTACCGCTTGCTTTTTTAAACAAGTTTGACAGATAAGACTCAATATCAACAGCTTGTGCTTGCCTAAATTCAATAGGTTTTTGTCCCGAAGAAGGTGCTCTTTCCACAACAGCTTCTGTGGCTAATTGAGGGCGATTTAAACTGAGTTCTCCCGGTGTTAACCGACCAACATCAGCCAATGATTGAGTTGTAGAAACTGGTGGGAATGTTCCTTCTGGCTTTGTAATCATGCTACCAGCAGTTTTTAATCCCCCTTTAACTGCATAAGGAGTTGATTGCAGTGCCAATTGAGCCAATGGACTATCAGGAGCTACTTCTTGAGCAAATAAACCTGTAGTACCAGCAACACCAAATTCTCCAGCAATCCCAGCAGGAGTTCTAGAAAATAATCCCGGCACACCAACACCAGTTAATAGTGCGGCTGGCGCACCAGCTTGAGAGAATTCATAAGCACCACGATAACCCGGAATAGACTGAAGATTTATTCCTGTAAGTTTTGTTAATGCTTGTTTAATTCCTGTACTAGAAAAAGCACTTGGGTCTTTGCTTTGCTTAAGGTAATCATATAAGTTACCCCAACCACCAACAATGTCAATTACTCCACTAGGAATGCCTTTTAGTGTTGATTCAGCAAACTTTTTAAACTCAGACTTGTTTGTCCCTTGTGGGTCTAAAACACTTTCTGTAGATGTAGTTAATCCACGGCTTTGCAATTCTGCTTGTAGTTCTTCAATAGTTGCCATCTTAAATCCTTAAAGAATTGTTGTTCTTACTTGGGTCTAACCTTAATTCCTCTTTTCTCAGCTTGTTCTATTAACTCAGCATCAGAAAGAGTTGTTAAAGAACCTGAACCTACATTAAAAATTGGAATTTTTGGAACAAACCCTTTTAAAGATTTGTTATCACGAGCATAATCGTCAAGTCTTGTTGTTTCGGTAATAATATCTCTATTCTTTTTAACCATGAACTCAATAAGTTGTTTTCGAGCCAACGCATTTGTTTCCAATTGCGGAACAAGGCCAAGAATAAATTTTCTGTCTTCGTTTGAAAATCCAGAACCAAGTTTGCCACCTAAAGTTGCAAGAACCAAATCACCAGATATCTTTTGATAATTTTGTGATGCGGCAAGAGTTCCTTGATCTTTTTCGCTAATCAATCCTATAGTTGCCAAAATATTAGCCGCACCAACACGACCAGTAGCAAATGAACCACTTATTAGACCTTGTTGATCTAACTTGTTTAGTTTTTCTAAAGTTCCTAATGCAGAGATTGAGTTATTCCTCAAGAGCATTGCATCTTCAACTTGTTTAGCATCTATCTTTCCAAGTTGTTCGGAAAATGCCGTTTCCCCTTTTTGTGATGCTGTGGCAGAAACATTTGAAGTTGTTTGGTCAACATCCCCTTCAAATAAAACACGAATTTGTTTATTTGGGTCTATTGGACTTCTTCCTAATACAAATTGTTGATCGGTTTCTTTATCATAGTAAACAGCTTTTCCACTTGCCTTTGCAACTCCAATTTTTGTAACATTTTGCTTATCTGGCTCAAGTGATTGAATTTGATCTTTAATTCTTTGTATAGCTTCTTGGTTTGGTTGAGGTTGTTTTTCTAAAATACGCAAATCTGCTTTTAACCCTGATACTGCATTACTTACAGTTTGTTTATCAGATAACTTTTCAGCACCCTGAAGATATTCTTTATAGGCATTGTTGTATTCAACTGAACCTTCAATACCAAATTTTGAAGCATAAGCCTCAGCCTCTTGAACCTTGGCAGTTACATTAAGTTTACTTGCGCCTTTTGCTTGTTTAATTCTTACCAAAGCAGTTCTTGCACTATCAGCAATCTTCATTGCCAACTCGGGGGCAGTTCGAGCATATTTCTGAGCAACTCTCAATTGTTGTTCAGGGTCACTTGGGTCAAGTTCACTCAAGATTTGTTGTTGCAAACTAATCATCTGCAACTGAGGGTCTTTACCACCCAAAGCACCACCAAGGGCATCACCCAACTGTTGACCACCACGATAGAAGCCAAACTGCGCCTGTTGCATAGGTGTTAACTGTGCAAAAGCCATTGCTTCATTTTGCATAGCCGCTTGACGCTTTAGCATATAGTCCATCTCTGCCGCACGAGAGATTTCAGGGCTAAACATTCCACCAACAATAGATGAAGGTGCTTGTCTTGCTGTTAATGTTGAGTATGGTTCAGCATCTGGTATTGGATACTCACTTTGCACCATCTCTGCTGGCGCAAATCTATTAATATTAGATAGACTCATAGGAGTAGTTGCAATGCCTAATAATTGTTCTCGTGCCAAGTCAGCCCTAAGTTGTTCTTCTTCTTTAATTCTTTGAGATTCCAAATCCATATTGCCATAATTTGTTTGGTTTGAAAAAAGTCTATCCATTGGAATTTGGTAGGTACGAGTTGGCATGATTTATTCCTTAATAGTAACCAGAGGATAAATTGTTTACAGGAATTGATGCTTGATAGGCATCAGAAAACGCTTGTTGTTGCGGAGGATTAAAATATTTATTTAAACCATAACCAACATAAGGGTTATTACCTAATCCTATCAACGCAGAACCAAGTCCACTACCAGCCGTACTTTGGAGAGTTCTTGCCGCACCTAATCCACCAGTAAGCAATGATTGACCAACATTAGCACCAGCGGTAGCCGCACGACCACCCAATGCAGAACCCATTTCCAAAGGCTGTTGACCAAGAGATTCAATAGTAGAACCAGCACCCAAATAGCTTGTGAATGGACTCAAAGCACCGACTTGACCAGCTTGATATTGACCCATTAAGCCAGCACCAGAACCCAGCAACCCTGCGCCAAAAGCCACATTCTGTTGACCAGCCTGTTGAGCTTGAGAAGCAAGTGCTAAGTCTTGTTGCGCCAATGCGTTGTAGTACGCTTCCATCTCAGGAGTCGTAGCACCCAAACCACCAGCACCACTTGGACGCAATCCTGTAGCACCTACAGACAAACCACCACGACCTTGTTGGAACAACTGGTTTTGCAACTGAGAATATTGACGCTCACGACTTGGTGCAAGCAAGTCTTGTTGCTGTTGCATATATTGAGCCGCAACTTGTTCAGGAGACTGTTGTAGATACTGCTGACCCAATCCAAACAGTCCTTGAGCACCTTGTTGAAGCGGAGCATACTGTTGCTGTGCCATCTCAGCTTCAGTTAATCCTCTTTCAGTCAATCCCATCAATCGGTCTTGATAGGCTTTGAGTTCAGGAGAGACTGTGTAACCAGCACCAGTTAGATAACCGCTAGGGTCAAACTGGAAGTTGGAACTGCCATAGCGAGTAGTTACACCTACAGGGCGAAACTTAGCGGCTTCAGCGGCAATTCGTGCCGACTCAAGTTGCGCTCGTGCAGATGTTTCAGCCGCCTGTTTTGCAGACCTACTTTGCATCGAACCGCCAAGCAGTGATGCACCCCCCATAACTAATGCCGCTTGAAGTCCCATCATATTCTCCTGACAAATATTTGTCTTAGTTTTGCATCTGAACCAACAAAGTCTTTCAGATACTTGAATCCAACAATACCCAAAAATTTCTCATGCTTTACATCACCAATCTCATGTATTGCATAAATCTCACTTCTATGTATCTCGAACAACTTTCTCAAATCACTCAACAAATCTCTCTTTACTTCCTTTGTCCACTTTACGCAATCACAATGAATAAAAGTGAACCCAAAATCAATTTCCAAAAAGACAATGTAATCATCGTGATAGATTACTGGTGTCTTCACACTGTCCGTTTCCACATATAAACAGTAATGTACGGCTGATAGTTAGCATTTGTTACGCTTACACCAGCTGTAGAAATGCTTGTTGCAACTGTAATTCCAGTGAATGCAGAACCTGTAGTTCCAGATATAGCACCAGCACCTGTTCCATTAATATTAGCAACTAATGAACCGGGGGATGGTTGTGTGTATGAGTGATTGTGACTTGGGTCTGTAACAGTTGATGTTGCAGTGTGGGTGTGGCTTGGCACAATTGCATCTGCACTACCACCAGTTTCTTCAGCAGTGTCAAACAGTGCATTGCCTGAATCAAAACCAACCATGACACGACCAGCACCAAACGCAGTCCATGTGCCAAAACCAAGCAAGGTTGCAGGGTTAGTGCTGACGCTTGCATTAGTGTAGATTGACCCAACTGGATACAGCAAAGCAATTGCCGCTTGAACAAAAGCAGTTGTGGCTATAGTGGTTGTATTGCTTCCATTAGACTGAGTAACAGCAATAGTTCCTGTTGGCAATGTAGGCGTACCAGTAAAGGTAGGACTTGCCAAATCTGCCTTGGTTGCAATGGCAGTAGCAATGTTGTTGAACTCAGTATCAATCTCAGTACCTTTGACAATCTTCAAAGGGTTACCAGAAGACAGAGCATCTTTAGTGGCAAAGTTGGTTGCTTTTGTGTAATTTGTCATATCTGTCCTTAACTTAATCTACCTTGTTTGGATTGAATCTCAATCTTCTGAAATGACAATGGTGTCCCATCAATGTTTGACTCATAACCCGACTGCACAACCTTGCCAGAACCTGATGCCGAAACTGTCAATGTTTGCAAAGCAATACCATCAACATACTCTGCAATGACAGTAGCGTTTGCACCATACTCTGCAACACCATACAAACTTTCGCCTTGGGTTGGGATAGTCGCACTGTCAGACAAGTAGTTGGTCTTAAAGTCAAATCCCCACTTGAATGTAACTACTTGATTACTTCCACCAATTACAACAGTAGACAACTTCTTCAAAATAGAAGTGACATTTTGATCGCCAAGGTCAGAGTGGTTTGTGTAGTACAATATCCTGTACTCAGCATCATGGTCTTGGAAAGTACCGTACTTGCCTACATAACCATTCTTACCAACCAACAAATCACCGTTTCTGCGAGACAACAATGATGTTGGTTCTATAGAGTCCCAAGTTGTAGCCCTTGCCGCACCATCCTGCAAATACGCTTTTGTGTCGAAACAGAACACTGACTTTGTACTGGGTGTAGTCAACAAGTAAAAGGCTTCACGCTCTGAATAAACAGACTTGATATTAGCCAATGTCTCACCAGCCACAGTCTCCATCAAATCATTACGAATGTTCTTAGACAAGTCTCTCTCAGGAGATGACTTCTCTTGAATAGTCCTCATCAATGATCTGACACCAGAATTAGACAAGAAAAGCACATCAGTGCTAGTTGTCTGAATACTGTCTCTAGCAATACAACCAATACCCTCAACAGTGTCATGCAATGACATTGATGCTGGTGTTGTGGCATTTTGGTAAATCAGAATCTGACGCTTACCAAAGATAAACAAGAAACCATTGTGTGCTGCTAGACCTGTGATCTCATCAGCACCATTCACCCAAACACGGTCTACATTCAAAGAACCTGATGTACCTGTTGACCAAACATGACCAGCAATCAAGTCAGAGAAAAAGACTGTTGCGTTATTGGCTGTGGTGTTTGCCGCCCACAATCTACCAAAAGCAGAGATTGCAATATTGGCATCAGGCACAGTGCCTACATAACCTGTCTTCTCCGACACTCTACGAAATGTTGTAGTGCTTACAGCAGGGTCATAGATCAGTGGGTTAAACCCTGACTGAAAGAAGTAAGTGATGTTGTTTAAAGACGCTGTTTGCCAATTGCTTGCGGTAATAGTTGGTGCTGTACCACCACCCCCATAGGTCAACTCCACAATAGCATTAGAGCCATCAAGTTTAAACAGCTTGTTGTTACCAGCAAACAAAACAGTCAAAGTGCCATCTGCTTGAACCAACTCATTCATCACAGTAACATCGTTTGCCCCCAAGTTACCAGTAGATGAGTTAAGCCTAGAAAAACCTTTGCGTGAACCAATACGACCATACTGGTCAATCACGCAATTAGTCGCAACCAAAGCAAAGCCAGCATTCAAATCAAGAGGCGAGTCTTGAGTATTCAACCCATAAAAGCCGGGGGCTGAAATGCTTGCAATTTCTAGTTGCTTGCTCATATTGCTACAAACTCCTGATTCTCAGGGTAACGAGTGCCTTCTAAAGCAATGTGGTCAGAGAGCATAGATTTGTACAACAGATAAGCCTCAGATGAAGACAGACCGCCATCTTCACCACGCTCTACCAATGCACGAGCATAAGCATTCTGAGCCACTAAAACATCAGGGACAAGCACTACTGTTGAACCTGATGCCAGAGTAGCTTGTGGCACTGTTAAGGAAAACTTGATTGTGTATACGCCATCAGGTATTGGATATAAATTTACCTTAGTGTCGTAATTACCATCAACGCCATCAAAAGCAAATTCTGTGGGGAGAGAGTTCACAAGTGGCGTAAAGTTTAGCTTTCGGTTCATATCCACAAAACTGATGTTTATCAAACCAACATTGCTTGTGGTATTGATGACATCCATGACTTGAAACTTCTGTCCTGCACCTGTCAAAGAATAAGCTGCTGTAGATGCAACGGTTGTAACTGTAATAGTTTGACCCAACACATTCCATGAAAAGGCATCTTCAACTTGACGCTTTGCGTCATTAACAAACTTGCCAATCAGAGTTGAATAAGTGGTTTCATTGATTGATGAAATTGTTGTCTCACGCAATCTGATAAGTACATCATTGATTAATTCAAGGTAGGTCATGTTCTTGTCAACCCTTCTTCTTCAATAGTGACTGCAACAGCAAAGGTTGATGCTGATTCTGATGTTGCTTTAAGTATGTCGCCTTCTTCCATTACAAAATAAGATACACCGCCCCAATCTTGAGTTGTTTTGGAAGTAACTGCCGTTTGGTAAACCAGTGAATAGGTAGCAGATGCTGATGTATCTACCCAATCAAAAGTAATATGTTTATTTGAACCAGTTGCATTAGCGGCACGAAGCAATACTACCCTTGCATAGTAACCCGTAGGTACGGTATAGAGGGTAGTGTTTGTTGTTGCTGTTAGATTTGCGCCAACTGATAATGCTCTCATTTTGCCTTTGCCTTATTCCTTGCGGAGATAGCTTTAGCTTTTGCCTTTGCGTCAGCCTTTGAGGTTGCACCCCATGCCTTGAGCGAAAGAAGCAGTCTTGTTGGTTCACCTTTCTTGTCGTACTCAGCACCATCGTTGCCAGCCATACGAGCCAAGAAACTTGCTCTGCGAGGGTTATCCCCCGACTTTACTGGTGCTTTCAAGTTGCCACCAGTTTCCGCATTATAAGATGCTCTGCCCTTGGCATTCAACCCCCCTTTGGGATTTTGACCAGCTTTTGTTTGCCAAGTAGGTGATTTCATCTTTTACCTCATCTGTAACTAGCCGTTTTCTTTGCAATCTTTTTTGGTTGCTTTACAAACTGTTTACCAGCCGCCGTACCTTTGCGCTTGGCTTTGGTAGTTGCCGCATACTCAGCAGAACTCAAAGACTTGATTGCCGCCTCTGGCAAATACCTCTCGCCTGTCTCAGACGATGGTTTACCTGACTTGGTACGCCACTTCTGTTTACCCCAATCTTTGAGAGATTGCTGGGGGTCTTTCATTTCTTAGCCTTTGGCTTAGGTGGTGTGTGCGTCAAGACTTTGCTTTCAGGAGTATGTTTTGCACCTGTCATCAAAACACCCTTTTCTTTGTGCAATTTACCCTTGTAAATCTTGCCATCAGGCAAATAGTGCGTTGCTGATTTGCTCATGTCTTGTAACCCCCGCCTTTGGCTTTGTACTCTTTGGCAAGCAATTGTGCTTTTCTTGCTGACCACTCACCAGAATCACCCCCTGATGACCCTGCTTTGATCTTCTCAAACAAGGCTTTTCGCATGGTGGGTTTGGTGTAAACCCCCGCTTGATTGACCTTAGATTTGGTTTTCATTTCTTCTTAGCCTTACCAGCCTCAGATAAGGCAATTGCCATTGCTTGCTTTGGGTCTTTGACAACCTTTTTATTGGAAGTCAACTTACCCGCACCAAACTCTTTCATGACCTTACTGATCTTGGCTTGTGCTTTAGTCTTTTTCATGTCAATACAACACTTTTGCAGTGATAGTTCCAGAGGTGTAAGCTGTGCAGTTTGCTCGCAAATACTTGGGAGCATTGGCTATGGTGACAATGCCATCAGCGGTCAAAGCAGTGCCAATTGTGGCAAAGGTTGTTCCATCCAAGCTACCTTGGAATGCAACAGTTGCAGTAGTGATACCACTAACTTGTAAGAATGCGGGTTGACCAGCATCTGCTTGCACAGATCGAGATGCACCTGTTGCGACAACAGCACTCAATAGAGTGGCGGGAGTAGTTAAGGATGACATTATTTACCTCTTGAGGATTTCTTCATCATGTTGGTAGCAGTTCTACCACCACGCATAGGCATGGGCATCTTTGGCTTGCCAACAGCAACCATAATGGTCACAGGAACGCCCTTTTTCTTGCCCTTGCTTGCAGTTTCTTTGGCCTTACCACCCATCATTTTTCCGTACATAATATTCTCCTTATTTCCAGAGTCGATCAGCAACAAAGGTAATCACACCGCCCATGAATGAAGCGATAGTCATACCCACCCAAAATCCACCTTTGCCTTTATTGGCAAGTTCAAGTAATGATTTGACATCGGTACTCAATTGAGATACCTGACCATGTAGAGCCTCTACTTGAGCCTCTAATCTACCAAAATCTCTTGCGTCAATTTCAGACATTTTCAACCTTTCGAGGTCTACCCATACGCTTAATTGTGGGGATGACAGGCGCAAAAGCGGTATCTGTACGCTCAGAATTAACTGATTCTATGGTTACTTCTGGTTCATCTATTCTTACATAACCCTGATGACCCTTCATAGAGTCAATATCATGCTGATATGTGAAAGTCACAGTGTTATTTGATTGAAGACAACGAAAAGTAGCCATAAAACCCTTAAATGAGAAAGGGGGGACTAGCCCCCCTATCTTTACACCATTTTGGCAATAACCAATTTAACAGTAGTAGAAGCTAAATTAACAGCCCCGCCAGTTGTATTAGTTGTTGCAATAGTCACTGTGTTTGCTGCTGAAACGTAAGCACGGCGAACTAAACCCGCTTCGTCTACACCAGCCGACATACCAATAACCATATCGCCAAGGACAACGCCAGCGACAGTCACAGTATCAGTACCAGCGGCTTGGTCTGCAACAGATGCAGAATCCAAAGTGCAAGTAACTGTCCATGTATCACTGAACAAACCTCGAAAAGAATCGTTGTCTCTACTTGAAACAACTGCTGTTGCTGCTGCCATTTTGATTTCTCCTAATTAGGTTAAAAAAGTCCCCCCACCACTAAGGCAGGGGGCGCAACTGCAATTAGGCAGGAACCAACAAAGCAAACATTGATGCAGACTTAGCCGCACCAGTGCTTGCCGCTGAACGCAGAATTTGCACTCCATACAGCGTGTCTGCTGTGTACAAAGTTGCAAGGTACGGCTGTTGGTACTGAACTTGTGAGCGAATAGCCACTTGTTCAACCAAAACCAGTGAGTCTTTATGACCCATCAAGCAAACTCGTGCATTGTTAGAGCCTGATGCTGTGTCGCAATTGCTTGAGACAAACACAGGGATACCATACAAGTTACCGATCTCACCTGTGCGAATGGTACTGTTTGTACCACCAACAAAGGCTTGTTCAGTGTAACGAGCCAAACCCATCAAAGTGTTGCGGCTTGATGGAGGAATCAAGAAGAAACGCTGATCCATTGGGGTATCAGTGTCGTCAAGACGCTGAATAGTGCGGCGAATAGCGGCATCGGTCAATGCTGACTCATTGTTGTTTGCGGCAACATAAGCAGTAGTACCATCACCACCAATAAACGCACCAGTTGCATAAGCATTTGTACCAGCACCGCCATTGGTTGAACGACCCAACTGAACCAAGTCAGTATCGACTTGTTTAGCCAAAGCGTAACCAGCGTCAGATGTGTAGAAGTTACGCAAGCTGTTCAAGGCTTGGGCTTCGACAATATCCTCAATCAAACGGCTGTATTCGTAATGCTTATTGATAGAAACTTGAACTTCAGACTCTGTAGCGGCAATCAAAGTGACTGCTGTTTCAGCGGCTTTAGCAGAAGCAGAACCACGGGTAGGTGCAGGGATGTGAACTACATCACCCTTCTTACCTTTAAAGTTCATCTTCATAACCAAGTTAGCTAAAACGAGGTTTTTCTTGTAAGCCGCAACGATTTCATCTGACCAAATTTCTGGGATGAATTTTTCAGCGGTTGTTACCGTAACTGAGTTTGTGGGGGAAAATGATGTTGCCATGTTAAATCTCCAAAAAACGATAAGTTAAATTATCTAACCCTGCCGTCTTGATACGCTTGCATAATTTCTCCGCTTAACGCCTCATAACGATCTGGGTCAGTCATCTTCAGCCGAATTAGATCAGCCCTGCGATAGACTCTTTTTCCAGATTCTCCACTTCCACCTACATCGACACTTGCGGCTTTAAGGTTTGACTTGCGCTGAGTTTCCCCTGCATCTGAAGTCTGTTTTGCCTTAATTCCTCGCAACTCTTTGTATGTGCTTAACAATTCGTTTGCGCTGTCATAGTCAAACTCACCATCAGCTTTTGCATACAAACCAAGGCGAATAGGTGAAGATTTCACCCAATTCACAAAGTCTGTATCTTGAGCAATCTGACCGAAATCAGGGTGCTCTTGCGCCAGCTTTTGCTGAATCTGCATCTTTTTGAACTCTTGACCAGCTTGTCTAGCCGCAAGTACATCGGGATGGTTATCAACAGTCTTACGAACTGCCGCCTGTGGATTCTCGAAAAAATCTACTTCTGGCTCTTCCTCAATAGGTTGTTGTTTAGAGGAGAGGTTTTGCTTTATAAGTTCATCTGCCAGCTTTCGCACTTCCCCAACTTCCTGCGCTTGCTTTCCAATCAGCTTCTCAGCTTCTTGGTGCATTTTGACCACTTCTTCCAAAGATTTCTGCCTGTATTTCTCAGGCATCTCGGACAAGGGTGCTACTTCAGGTAGTTGCTTCTTTTGCTCAACTGCATCTAACTCACTTAGCGACTCATCTTCATTGTCAATCAACATATTTTTCCTTTTCCTGCCGTTATCGGTTCTAGGACATTCAACTCGGCATTTCTGCTTATGAGTTGTGCTTTTGCTCCCACTTCAGTTGATCTAGGTGTTTTTTCTCGAACCTTCCATGCTCTGATGGAAAAGAACCAGACCACCCTTCTAACTTGAAGTTTGGAGCAGATAGAGTACGGTTGGCTGTTTCTCCGCACTCACATCGAAAACTTGTTGTCTCATAATCAACAAGTCTTTCAGTTTTATGCCCATTTTCACAGGCAAAATCAAACATTCTTTTCATTCAATTCCTCATACGCTCGTTCGCTGACCTCTTTCAAGGTTTTCAGCCAAGTCAAGATGGAAAGTTCACCTTTTTTGAACATTAAGGTCTTTTCATCAGGAATAACGCTTAGATTATTGAGTGACTCTATCATATTGTCAATATCTATGCACAAATCCTTCCAACCTTCCTGCCCCATCATAGAAAATCGGTCTTCATAATACTTTTGTAGTTCTGGAGTCATGGGGTTGTGCTTTGAGTTGTTGTTTGCTGTGCCGCTTGTGCTTCAGCCAATGCCTGTGCATCAGCAAGTGCCTTAGCTTCCGCTTCAGCTTGCTGTGCCGCTACTGCCGCATCATGGATTGCTTGTTCTTCAGCGGTGTACTCAACGATTGAGGTCACGCCTGTCTCTACATTTACTACGATTCTGTGTGTCATTTTTTATCCTTCATACATGATGTTTACACTACCGGCATCAAATGTATTTGTGCCACCCACAGTGGTAATACGAACACGATCTAAAACTCCAGATAGTGTTTTACTACCGCCACTTGAGGTAGTTGTTGCAGAATCTGATCCTCCAAAAACTCCGGAAGCTACCCACAAATATGATGATGAATTAAGTAAAGATAGCGTTATCAAGCCGTTTGTAATGTATGCGGCACTTTGCGTTCCGTTATTGATTCCAAAACCAGTTGTGTAGTTAAGACCTACATTGGTAGACGCGGTTACAAATCTTAAAGAAGCGCCAAGGTATCCGGTTGCATCAACTGAACCAGCGCCGATTTGCACTAAATAATCAGAAGTACCGTTTGTACTCACGGTACTAAACATCACAGTAATGCGCTTCACCCAACTCGGTATACCTGTGAAGTCAATGCTTGTACCCGATGTAGAGGCAACCGCAGTGCCAGAGGTAATCCCCAGTACCGCACCTGAGTTGATCGTGACGCTTGCTGATCCATCAATTGTTACTGCCATGATTTAGCCCTCGTACATTATGTTGATTGAACCAGCAGAAAATGTATCTGTTCCATTTGTGGTTGTAATACGAACACGATCTAATACGCCTGAAAGAGTAACAGCCCCCGCAGTCAAGTATTGATTTGGCTCTGAACTAGAAAATAAAACTCCATCAGCAACATACCCAAATGTGGTATTCATAAGTTTTATGGCAATTGACCCATTTTTTGCACCGCCTGATGCCCCAGAATTTATAAGGAATCCAGCCGTTGAAGTTGCTGGAACGCCTGTGCTACTTCCTAATCTATTGCCGCCACCCACATATCCACTACTTGTTACAGAACCACTGCCAATTTGAATTAAATAACCAACAGTTCCACTTGTGCCAACACCATTAAAAATCACAGTAATTTTCTTTACCCATGCAGGCAAAGATGTAAAGTTAATGCTTGTACCTGATGTAGACGCAACAGCAGTACCCTGAGCAATCCTCTGCATCTGCGCCCGTGACGCATTGCTATCAGTGCCAAAGAATTGACCGTTGTATTCAAGGTTACCTGATGCTGGCGTACCAATCAGCGTGTCAGAAGTTAAAGCAAGTATTGACATGATTAAGGCTTTAGGTTTTTAAGTTGGTCAGTTGTTGTGCATGAATCAGCCAACTTAGTGATGTCACGCAGTCTTTGCTTTTCAACCACAATTGCAGTGGTGTCTGCGCTTATCTCCAATGCTCTTTGAAATGCTACATCTTGTGCCGCTAATAAAGGCTCACGTTCAGTGCGTAAACGACTTTTGGTTATCTCTTTGGCTTTGTCAATATTGATGGTAATCACTCTGAATACTCCCATGCGTTGCGGAATGTGCGGTCTGTTGGAATGTCAGCAACATCAACAATCTTGAATGGCTTGCCTTCAGGAACATCCTTGGCGGCAATTTCTTCAATGGTTAAACCGCACTCAGCGGCTGGAATGATGACTGCAACACCGCCATCGTCTGTTGGGTAAATGATTCTTGAGTTCATGGTTGTCCTTTATCTAAAAACTGCAACATTCATATTTGGTGTATCGTATGGAGTGTTTGTGCCAATCACTTGCTGAACACGAACACTACCTACAAGTTTGTTTGTTGCAGGGTCACGAATGTTTGCATACCCATCAATACTTGAGCCAACATTTCCTGTACCCGATACAAGAGAACAGTAATTAACATCAGGCATATCTACATCAATGTTAACTGTATAGTCCCCTGTACCATTATCAGTAATACTCGACACATTACCACTTCCACGAATAGCTACAGTGCCTGTGCCGTTAAAGTTTACCCAAGCACGACAGCCATAAGCGGTAGCAACAGAACCATAGCCTGAGTTAAATTGAATATTGGCAGAGGCATCTGAAATAATTGCAGTACCAGTAGAGGCTGGCAGGGTAATTGTATTTGTACCCGCAACAGCAGGGGCGGCAATCGTTACCTGTCCTGATGTGTCTCCTGTTAAAACAAGTGAAGCCATTTCAATCCTTTAAAGAACTACCCAACGACTACCGCTGGAAACTGTGACTGATTGACCCGATGCAATCGTTATAGTACCAACTGACATAGCCGAATTTCCAGATGCAATTGTGTAACTTGTTGCTACTGTTTTGCTGTTTACCACAATGCCATTGCTTGCCACTAATGTAGTTGATTGCAACTCACCCGTGCTAGGTTTATACAGCAACTTAGCATTGCTTGTAAAAACTGTAGTTGCTGTTCCCGATGTTGCATCTGCAAACAAAGGGAAAACATTGGTTGATGTGCTTGTGTCATTACTAAGCGTTGCCCCACCTGTGCCATTTGTTGCAGAGGTAATACGCCCAAACGCATCAACGGTTAAATTTGTAGCCGTGTAGCTACCCGCAACTACTCCACTGTTATCCAATGCAACAGTACCACTTGTTGTAATCGTTCCACCAGTCAAACCTGTACCAGCAGTCACTGAAGTCACAGTACCCGAGAACTGGTCATTCGATGTAATGGTAAAATTAGGGTAAGTACCAGTAACAGAGGTAGTCCCTGCACCTGTCAATGCAACAGTCTGATCTGGTGCTGAGTTGGTAATTGTAAAGTTTGGATAAGTTCCGCTTGTACTGATTCCTGTTCCAGCGGTCAAGGCAACAGTCTGGTCAGGCGCAGTATTTGTGATAGTGAAGTTAGGGTAAGTACCACTCGTTGATATACCTGTGCTTGCAGTCAAACTAACAGTTTGATCTGGCGCAGAGTTAGTGATTGTGAAGTTTGGGTAAGTCCCACTGGTGTTAATACCTGTACCCGCAGTCAAGGCAACTGTTTGGTCTGGTGCTGAATTGGTGATAGTTACAGCACCTGTAGCACCTGAAACAGAAATGCCTGTGCCAGCAACAGCAGAAGTTACACCAGAATTAGTGATTGTGAAGTTGGGATATGTGCCACTTGTACTGATTCCAGTACCAGAAGTTAAAGCAACAGTTTGATCTGGTGCAGTGTTGGTAATAGTCAAAGTTCCAGAGGTAGTGATTGGACTACCAGTGACGCTGATGCCTGTACCAGCCGTAGCCGCCACACTTGTGACTGTGCCAGAACCACTTGCCACTGTAACTGTTACATCATCCCCTGATGTAGTTGCTGTAATGCCTGTACCAACAAAATTGATGCTCTTAACACCATTGGTAAGCGTAGTTCCTTCTTCCTTTACAGCAATTGCCGCATTGGTGGACATGGTGCTGATGACTTTGATCTTTTCAGCAATGTCTTGAGAAACAACCTCACCAACATTTAACTCTCTGCCATCAGACAGGCTAATAACCAAAGAACCATCAAAATCGATGTGTGCATTGGTTACTGATACGCCATCAACACCATTTTCACCATCACGACCAGCTTGACCATCAGCACCTTTATCACCCTTTGCGCCATCTCGACCTGCTTTTCCATCTTTACCATCACGACCATCTGTACCATTAGCACCATCACGACCATCTTTGATAGACAGAACACGCTTTTCAATGGTGTTGCCAACTGCATCAAATCGATCACGAATATCTGCTTCGATCTTCTTCAAGGCTTGGACAACCAAGTCAACATTCTCGCCAATCTTCTTCTTTTGCACTTCTTTGGCATTGGCAACAGACTGACGCACTGATTCCAGTACAGCCATCTGCTGTTCAGGAGTCATATTCTTGAGAATTAACTCTTTGGCTAGATTTTCAATATCCATTATTGAATTCCTGTCTGTCCAGCATTCAGTTCTCTAGTCAATTGGTCAAGGAAGTCAGATTCCATGCCTGAAATCTTGTTGTTTTTCTCTGCCATTTGCAGTTCAACAATCTTAGACTTGTTCTTGATGTCAGCTTCTTTCAACATCAACTCAGCAATCTTAACTCTCTTGTCAAATTCCTTAGAAGCAAGATCATCTTGATTAGGAAGATTCTTTGTCAGGCTTGCACTCATCTTAGCTTGTACTTCTTGAGGCATTAACTGCGCTTCAACAGACAATTTCTGTGCTTCAGCCCTGTTTTGTTCAGCTTGAGTAGTCTGAACAGCAATATTTGCCTGTGCCGCTTGCATAGCCAACTGCTGTTGCATCTGTTGCATCTGCTGTGCTTCAGGATTTGGTTGCATCATCTCATCTAACTTAGCAATCAACTCCATTCGGTTAGACAAACTGCTGTTACCAACGATACCTTTGAGCAAAATAGGCAAAACAGGAGTGTCAGCACCCAAAGTCTGCAACAAACCAATAAATTGCTGTTGCTCATACTCACGAGCAATGATGCCCAAGGTGGCAGTTGGGATGAAATTCATGTCCACAGAAGGATAACGCTCTGGGTCAAACTGCATGAACCTGAAAGCCGCCTTCTTGATGAATGGAATCAAGAAATCTTCTTGGAAATTCACCAGTGTGCGCTTGTACTTCTTGATGATAGAGGCAACCGCCATCGACATACCGCCACCATCACGACTAGCTTGGCTAACCATACCGTTTGAGTCTAGAGTTCCTGTAGCTTGTAGCAACATTCTCTCAAAGTCTTTAGCAGTTGCAAGGTTGTTTGGGTCAGTTTGACCAAACTTGAATGGATAAAGAATCTCGCTTGGTGCGCCATTGGTAAGAATAGCTTTTCCGGGCTTTACCTCAAACTTCATACCCCTTGGCAAACGAGTTGCATCCATTGCAATCATGGGGGAAGTGCTTAATGCCAATGAATCCAAGTGACTGCGAGTCTGTGCATCAATGGCTTTTTGCATATTAAATGCTTTTTCCACCGTACCACGACCCAACAACCTGTTTGGAACAGTATCGTCTTGGTAAGACAGAACTGGTCTGTCTTTCATCATGTAAGGATTTTCTTCAGCCTTTAACAGCATCCCATCGTTAGCAATCACGACAATGGCTTCAACCATGTCGGTGTAGTCTTCAGCCGCTGAGTTCTCAGGAAACAAGTCAACAATGTCCTTGTTTTCTTCTAAGTTGTTCAGGTACTCACGAGGCACAAGACCGTAATAGGTCAACAGCAATACCTTCTCATCTTGGTACTGGCTAATCTCTTGGGTAGGCTCAAGGTCAGTGTCTTCACTGGCAGTACCAATGTCCACCTTCCGGTAGATACCCTTCTCAATGCCTTGCACAATCTTGTGTATTGATACATATTTCTCAATAGCCACGCCCATGCAGTCATCGACCGTAGTACCGTTGGGGTCGAACAAGAAGTTCTTAGGATTGATAGGATTGATCTTGACAGATATTCTGTCTCTTTCCATCACACCAATTGCCGCTTGCCCCATCTGATTAGGGATAGGCCGAGTTGAGGGAACATACTCGGTTTCAGTCTTGACAATAATCTCGCCTATGCCTGTGCCATAGATTTCAGCCATTAATTCGATCTGATCGATAGCTTTTCTGATTTTGTCTTTCTTAAAGTCTTCAGACAGTTGAGCCTTAATCAGTTCAACATCAATAGCCACACCGTTCACATCTTGGATATTGTCCTCAATGTCAAAGAAGTCGCCTTGTCCAAAGATGGCTTCCATGATCTCAGCGTGACGAGTCTCAACTGCTTGCTGAGTGGCAGGGGTAACAATACGGCTACGCTCTGATTCCCTTGTCTTGTCTTCAGATGCCCATTGACCACGAAAGATACGCTCGTACTCTAGGTAGGCGGGGAGGTAGTTAGCATCACGCCAATCTCGCCACTTGTCGCAGTGGCTGGTGATGAAATCGGTCAGTTCTTTATCAGCCTCAGTAGGCTCATAAAATTCATTCTGTTCTAGTT
>Ga0315905_10001626_pt1 | contig 23977 bp, 18 predicted proteins | sample LakEriMetagenome_5_FD_203522 | JGI IMG/M metagenome (GOLD analysis project Ga0315905, IMG submission 203522) | Freshwater fungal communities from buoy surface, Lake Erie, Ohio, United States - Buoy 4 MA121 | ecosystem: Environmental > Aquatic > Freshwater > Lake | place: USA: Lake Erie, Ohio...
TTCGGTCAACAACCTGTTAACCGGCGCGCAAAATTAGCACGCAATTTTGCTCGAACAACTGCCGTTCTTTTGCACAACAGGGAAGGAATTACCCACACTTGCGAATTTTTACGATTCCACGACCATCTTTGAACCGATTATGCAACGAATAACCAATAGATTTCTAACCATTGCAGCGCTGATGTTTTCAGTGCTTTTCATGCATGCCCAGCCCAAGCCGGGAACCCTTTTACTGGAGGGAACTCCGGGTGTTGATTACAATAAAAAGGATGCGAAGGGAAAGCGCGACGGGCTGTGGGTTCAGCAATGGCGCGATACGCGAAATCTACTCTACAAGGGACAGTACGAGCATGGCAAACCTGTCGGTGATTGGCAGCGCTATTATCCCGATGGAAACCTCGCTGCTGTAATGACGCACGTGCAGGACACCACCGTGGTGGATGCCGTTTTTTACCATGCCGATGGTGTAACGAAAGCTTCACAGGGTCGTTTTCAGAAGAAGCAAAAGGAAGGCAATTGGAAGATTTGGAATGAGAAGGGGACCCTGGTTTCCGACGAAAATTTCAAGGACTCTTTGCTGGATGGAACATGCAAGTATTTTTTCGAGAATGAGCAGCTATTGAAATTGGAAACGTTCAAGTTGGGCCGATTGGAAGGTCCCTTTACTGAGTATTATGACAATGGCAAGAAAAAGGCGGAGGGTACTTATGCAGCTGGCGAGAAGGAAGGAGCCTTCAAGCAATGGTTTGACTCGGGAACTGTGGATTGCGAAGGGAAGTATGTGAAGGGTGTGCAAGACGGAACCTGGTATTACAACTATCCGGATGGAAAGCCGAAGGTTACTGTTCTTTACAAGCGCGGCAAGGAGACCAAGCGCAAATACGAGAATGGTACGTTCAAGGAGTATTACGATACCCAAATCCCAAAGTCGGAGTACTCCTTTGAGAATGGAATGAAAAACGGTCCGTTCACCGAGTGGTACGACAAAGGGCAGTATGTGCAGGTGCCCGGTTCGGCCGAAGACAAGGAGATGGGCATCATTTACCGAGAAAAGCTCGAGGGAACACAAGTGCGCATGAAGGGCGATTACGTCGACGATAAGTTGGAAGGCGAAGTGGTCTTCTACCGCGAAAACGGGAACATTGAAAAAGTAGAGGAGTGGGTCGACGGAAAGTTGGTCAACACGCGCGCGGTTCCGAAGTAATAACGCTATCTTCGTTTGCTATGAAGAGGCAGATTATTCGCTTGCTGATTGTTGTTGGAATTGTTGCGAATGCATGCTTTTGCGGCATTCAAGCGCAAACAGCACCCGGTAAGTATTGGGTGCGTTTTACAGATAAAAGCAATTCACCTTATAGCCTCTCTCGACCGGAGGAATTTCTTTCGTCGAAGTGCATCGAGCGTCGCGATCGACTGAGTTTGGGTTTTGACGAACTTGATTTGCCCGTAAACCAAAATTACATCGATCAAGTTCTTGCTCTTGGTCCGGGTGTTTTGCATCATAAGAGCAAGTGGTTCAACGCAATCACCATTTCAACGGAAGACACTACCTGGCTCGCTGAGGTGAGCGCCTTGCCGTTTGTAGCGGAGGTGAGGAGCGCAATAGTTCACGATGAAGCACTTTCCGGCGCTAAAAGAACTTTTCCGAATAAATTCAAGATAGAAGATTCAGTTTACGGATTGCCCAAGCAAACGACGTTGTGCGATACGTTTCCGCTCTATGGAATGGCGTGGCGACAAACGGAAATGATCAATGCGCATTGGCTGCATTCGCTCGGCTTTATGGGCGCCGGAATCGACATTGCACAATTCGATGCCGGGTGGAGCAGAACCGACTTACTGCCTGCTTTCGAACGCTTGCGCAACGAAGGACGAATAAAAATGACACGCGACTTTGTGTTTCCGGATAATGCGAATGTGTATACCTACAACAGCCACGGCACCTCGGTGCTCAGTATTATGGCGGCTTGGTTGCCGGGTGAATTGGTAGGGGCCGCTCCCGAGGCCAATTACTATCTGTTTCGCACGGAAGATCCATTCAGCGAGTTTCCGGTGGAGACCGACAACTGGGTGGTTGCTGCCGAATTGTGCGACAGCTTGGGCATCGATATCATCAATTCCAGTTTGGGGTATTCTCTTTTCGATGACCCCGGCTACGATTTCTCGTATGCCGATATGAATGGAGCAACGGTTCATTGTTCGATTGCAGCAGCTATAGCAGCCAGAAAAGGAATTTTGGTGGTGAACAGTGCCGGTAATTCAGGCGATGATCCGTGGCGCTTTATTACAGCGCCCTCCGATGCAGAAGGAATTTTGTGCGTGGGTGCCGCAGATGCGCAAGAGAACCACGCCTGGTTTAGCAGTTATGGACCCTCGGCTGATGGAAGGGTGAAGCCCGATGTGTCGGCGATGGGCGCGGCAACGGCTTATGCAGCGCAAGACTCCACCATTCGAACCGGTAATGGTACCTCTTTCAGTTCGCCCCTTATCGCGGCAGCTTCGGCTTGTTTGTATCAGGCTTTCCCCAATACGTCTTCGGTGCTCTTGCGCGATGCGATTGTGCGCAGTGCATCGTCTTATGCTGCGCCGACTGATTCGCTGGGCAATGGAATAGCCGACTATTACAAGGCCTGGCAGTTGATGCAAGGGCCAACTTCTGTGGAAGGAGACTTCAGCGCTTCGGTGTATCCCAATCCGTGCACGCAGACAATGCGCGTTATTTTGGATGATGCCAAGTCGTGCAATGTGCAGTATGCGATTTATGATGCCATGGGACGACGGTGCTTTCTAAGTGCGGGTTTGGTTGCTGTGGATGGGCATGGAACTTTTTCCATAGATAATGCCGTTGAAGCCCTGCCGGCAGGGAATTACACGTTGCATATCTTCTGGGAATTGCGCAACTCGATGGTTTCCTTTACCAAATTCACTTCACCATGAGATTGATACTACTCGCTTTTAGTCTGCTTGTTGCAGGACGTGTATGCGCTCAATTCGAAGTAGGCCATGTGTCTGCCACTTACACTGACCCAACACGCTCCGACAGATCGATTGCATGCGAAGTGTATTATCCGTCAATTTCGACTGGCGATGCAACTCCTGTTGCGGAAGGAACGTTTCCATTCATTGCTTTCGGACATGGTTTTGTGATGGATTACACCGCGTATCAGAATATCACCGATGCGCTTGTTGCTTCGGGCTATATGATGATTTACGTTGAAACGGAAGGCGGCTTGGCACCGGCGCATGCCAACTTTGGACTCGACCTCGCGTATGTGGCCGATCATTTTTATGAAGAGAATGCTACTGCCGGTTCGCTTTTTCAATCGCACCTCATCGACCGTTGCGCCATTATGGGACACAGCATGGGTGGCGGCGCCACGTGGCTTGCTTCGACCACGAGCGCAAGCGTCGATTGCATAGCAGGATTAGCACCGGCCGAAACCAATCCGTCAGCTATTTCAGCAGCCTCGAATGTGAATGTACCCGCCCTTGTTTTATCGGGAAGCAGTGATGCAGTAACACCGCCAGCCGATCATCATATTCCAATCTTTGAAGGCACCGCTTCTGAGTGTAAAATCTTCGTCGATATTCTGAACGGCTCGCACTGCGGTTATGCCGACTCCGGTTCGTTGTGCGATTTTGGTGAGTTTGGATTTAATGGGTTGAGTAGGGAAGAGCAACAAGTCATCACCCATGATTTATTGCTTGCTTTTTTTGATTTTTATTTGAAAGACCTCAGCACGGGAAACATTACGTTGCAGAATTACGACGACGCGCAAATCAATACAGCGATTCAAATTGATTGCTTGGTTTCCATTGATGAAGCTTCAGAGCAGCATGTTATTCAGCTTTATCCCAATCCGTGTGAAGATGTGCTCGTGCTAGAGCTGAAAGGCAATGTTCCAATGCAATACTCCATAACCGATTTATCGGGCAGCACTGTTGCTATGGGCCGCGTGCATGCGAACAGCCAACGCTTTGAAGTGAATACTGCTAACTTGGCTGCAGGCATGTATGTGCTTCAGCTCAACAGTAAGTCGGCCGTTCGTTTCGCGAAGCGTTGAGGGTTATTTCATTTTAGCGGAAACAGCCGCTCGTATCGCACTCTCTTTCGCCTCCGCCTGCTTCTCAATCTCATCTGCTTTTGCTAACAGTGCATCCGTAAACGCCTTGTCTTTGATACCGCTCGCATTGATACGTACGTTCATGACAGCACCCAATACCGCAGTGCGCGCACACAGGGCTCCAACACCGGCGTCGGTGACTGAATTGGGGTTGCCAATCTCGACCATGCGCTCCATCACTTCCATGCTCGCATAGGCGATTTCGGCTGTGCGGTATGGGATCTCCATGGCGTATTTAGATGCGCTTTCTATAGCTGCGCCGCGGGCTGCTTTTTCTTCGTCGGTGTTTTTAGGCAATGCAAAAGCTTCCATGATGTTGTTAAACGCAGCCGTATCTTCATCCACCAACTGCAGCATTTGCTTTTGGTAGGTCATTCCTTTTTCGGCCCATGCGCTAAACTCTTCCCAACGATCATCCCAACCGCGCTTGTGCGACGATAGGTTGGCTACCATCGCTCCGAGCGATGCGCCCAAGGCACCTACATACGCGCTGATGCTGCCACCGCCGGGGGCAGGCGATTCGCTGGCAGTTTCATCGGCGAACGCGGTGAGGTTCATGTTCACCAAACGCTTGTTGCTGCCGAGCTTTTGCTCGATGAGGAACTCTATGATTTTCTCTTCGGGTTTGAAGGGAGCGAGATCATCAAGACCCAGCGACTTCACCGCAATTTTGATTTTCTCTGTTTCTGAAATACCCAAAGAGCGCTCTTGCTTGCGGAGGAAATAATCGGCCGCATCGAGCAACGATTGCTTCGGAATCAGTCCCACCAACTCAGAGCCTGTGACACGCACACCGCGCGCATCGGCTTTCTTGCACGCTTCTTCAAACGCTACATGCACGGGCGTGATGTTGATGTTGGTGAGGTTCAAGCTCAACTGCGCAATGCCGTATTCTTCGATGTACCAGCCAATGCCTTTCACCGATTTCAAGGTGCCCGGCACACGCTGCGGTTCACCATTCGCATCGAGCAGTGGCTTGCCTGTTTTGGCGTCGTTCACCACGCGCCCTGCTTCGCGAATGTCGAACGCAATGGCGTTGGCACGGCGGGTAGAGGTGGTATTCAAATTCACGTTGTATGCAACGAGGAAGTCGCGTGCACCAATCACGGTGATGCCCGATTTGCGCACGCTGTTGTTTACAGCAGAAGGACCAAAGTCAGGTTTCCATTCGGCCGTTGCGATTTTGTCAATGGCCTCATATTCTCCTTTGCGGCACGTGGCCAGGTTGCGACGCTCTTCGCTGTTGGCGGCGTATTCGTAGAAGTAGCCGGGTATGCCGAGTTCGCGACCCACGCGCTCGCCTACCTGACGAGCGATGGCCACACATTCCTCCGTGCTCACACCGCTGATGGGTACAAACGGACACACGTCGGTTGCACCCTGGCGTGGATGCTCGCCCTTGTGCGTGCGCATGTCGATGAGCTCTTGCGCTTTCTTGATGAGTTGGAACGCAGCTTCTGCAACGGCTTCGGGCTCACCGGCGAAAGTGATGACCGTGCGGTTGGTGCTTGCACCGGGATCCACATCCAGAAGCATGGCGCCTGGAACAGTTTCAACAACTGAGGTGATGGCATTGATTTTAGCCTTGTCGCGGCCTTCAGAAATATTCGGAATACACTCGATGATACGTTGCATGGTTTCGTTGATTACGGTTGCAAATATGGGGTGCTTTATAGTGAAGTAGTGAAGAGGTGAAATGGTGAAGCAGTGGGGAAGCAGCGCTGTGCGTCCTAGCCCCCGATAATCACCCGTTCAATTTTATTTCTGCCGAAACTATACATCATAGCTCCGAGTTGGTCAACCGGTCCAGTGATGATAAGGTTGGCTTTCTTGCCGATAGTTATCGTTCCCAGCGTGTCTTCAACGCCCATGGCATAAGCGCCGTTGAGGGTGGACGCGTTAATGACTTCGTTGGGTGTCATGCCCATGTATATGCAGGCAAGGCTGTTTACGAGATTCATGTTGCCGCTGGGTGCGCTGCCCGGATTGTAGTCGGTCGCAAGGGCTAGGGGCAATCCTGCGTCAATGATTTTGCGGGCAGGGGTGTACGGTATTTTGATGAATAGCGAACAGCCGGGCAAAGCAACGGGCATGGTCGAAGAACCTTGCAACGCGGCAATATCGGCGTCGGTCAGCACCTCGAGGTGGTCGACGCTGAGGGCGTTGTATTTTACACTTGCGGCAACACCTCCAATTGCATTGAACTGGTTGACGTGTGTCTTCGGACGCAATCCGTATTTCACGCCGGCCTCCAGAATGCGCTCGGTTTGCGCCACACTGAAGTAGTTTTCTTCGCAGAACACATCAATATATTCGGCCAAATGCTGGGCGGCAACCTCGGGTATCATAACTTCAATTAAGTGGTCTACATACGCATCTGGGTTGGCCTTGTATTCTTTCGGAATGGCATGTGCCCCGAGGAATGTGGCTTTAATGGTAAGCGGTGAAACCTGTTTGAGGCGGTCAATCACACGGAGCATTTTGAGCTCACTTTCCAGCGATAATCCATAACCGCTTTTTATTTCTACGGCACCGGTGCCCATGGCTTGCATTTCGTTCAAGCGCTTGAGAGCAGCTTCAACCAATACTTCTTCTTCGGTAACCGCAAGCAAGGCAGCCGAGTTGAGTATCCCACCGCCGCGAGCTGCAATCTGTTCGTAGGTGAGGCCGTGGATGCGGTCAACAAATTCGCCCACGCGCGAACCGGCATATACTGTGTGCGTGTGTGAGTCGCACCAAGCAGGAAGAACCAAGCGACCATCGGCTTCAATCACCTCTAACCCACGCCAATCGCTGATGCCGGGCCAGTAGGCCATGGTGCCGTAATCGACAATGAGTCCTTCTTCAATGGCAAGCCAAGCGTTTTCAATGAAGGGTAATTCACTCATGGCCTTACCCGCCAGTTTGGCCGGAGCTGCATCGTAGACACCAATGAGCGATTGAATGTTTTTGATCAGAATGCGCGACATGAGGCGAAGGTAGTTTTATTTAATCGACTAGTGCAAAGAAACGCACAGAGAGAGAGTATAGAAGGTATGAGGCTCGACTAGCTGAGCGTCTTTAACTTGGTTGTTCAAGGTTTCTAACATGATAAATGAGATGACACCAATGGATGCCTATTTGAAAATTTCAACGTGTTGATCATTCGAAGTCTGAGTGAGCTGTCTATATTTGCAACATTGTTGCGTTAATGAAGATTCGTCTTTACATCTTATTCTACTTTATGCTCTCATCAATTGACGGGATTTCCCAGCAATTGCGGGGTGCTGTTTATGATGCAGAGAGTTCGGTTACGCTGCCTTTTGTTTCTGTTTATTTGGTGGAGACTGATGAAAGCACGCTTACAGATAGTATGGGGTCTTTTTCTTTGAAGGCTCCTCAACTGAAGTCTTTTCATGTTCGATTCACGGCGCTTGGTTATGAAACAACCACCCTATTGTGCGCGGCCGATAGTCCTATTATTACAGCTCGTCTGTTGCCAAAGCATTTGGATTTGCACGAAGTAACCGTTTCAGGTGCTATATCTCAAGCGCAGTCTGAGAATCCATTTCACATTGAGTCGCGCAAAATCGATGACTTGACTGCTATTTCGGCTATGAATATGGGTGAGGCCATTGCCCGAATTCCGGGTGTTTATCAGTCGAGCTTGGGCAATGGAATTGCGAAGCCTGTAGTTCGAGGCATGCAAGGCATGCGCGTGGTAACCCTCATGAATGGACTCCGCATTGAAAGCCAGCAATGGGGAGGCGACCATGGCATGGGTATCACGGATCTGGGATTGGGCAATGTAGAAGTCATCAAAGGTCCGGCTTCTTTGCTGTATGGCGCTGATGCGTTGGCAGGTGTTGTCTATTTCAATGATCAGCCGCATGCACCAACCGGTAAGCGTGAAATAGAAAGCAAAACCCTATTTCAGAGTAATACGATGGGCGTTACGCAACGCCTGATGTATCGTGAAGCGCGCGAAAAGGTGAGGTGGCAGCTCGGTGCCGGCTATGGTAATCATGCGGATTTTCAATTACCCAATGGGCGATATGCTCAGAACTCTCGGTTCAATGAAGCAGTGCTGAAATCGGTCCTTTCTTTTAATGGCAAGCGCAGCATCCATCATGTACGGTATACATTCAGCCATACCACCACTGGCATTCCCGGACATACGCATGATACAACCGCCACGCCCGAGAGTTTTCAAGTGGAAACCCAGCGACGCTCTTACACGTTGCCTGCTCAGTTTTTCAATAATCATTTTTTGTCGTTTGACAACAAGTGGTTCCGCGAGCGATCTGAATTTCAATTTCTGGCTGGAGCCACTTCGAATCGTCTGATTGAATACGATGAGAAGGTGACAATTCCCAGTTTAAGTATGTCGCTGACGAACGTGCTGTACAATGCGAAATGGGTGGTCAAGCCTTCGGGCGATAAATGGAAGGTTATAACGGGCTTGCAGGGAATGCATCAGTGGAATGCAAATGCACCGAATGCCTCCGACCGATTAGTTCCCGATTCTCGAACATTGGACCAAGGGGCTTACCTGACAACACAGTATGGCAATGCCCGCTGGAATGTTCAGGGAGGAGTGCGCTACGATGTTCGTTTTTTAAATGCCTATGATAGTGATGAAGAAATTTTATCGCGCATGTATCAAGGCTTTAACGCATCGGCCGGTGGTGTTTATCACACTGACTGGGCTACGTTTCGAGCCTCTTTTTCATCGGGCTACAGAGCCCCGCATTTGACCGAGTTGCTTTCCAATGGATTTCATCACGGAGCCTTGCGCTATGAAATTGGTGACGTGGATTTGAATCCCGAGTATGCGCGCCAGGCGGATTTTACGGTTGAGCTTACAGGAGATCATTTGGTGTTGCTCTACAATCCGTTTGTGAATGCGATACGCGATTACATTTATCTGCAGCCACTGGGTTACAATGTGGATGGTATTCCGGCTTTTGCTTATGATGTGCTGTCGGAGGTGGTGTTTTACGGAAACGATGTCGGTATTCATTACCACCCGCACTTTGCGCATAATCTTCATTTCGAGACCACGTGGTCGTATATCAACACGAGAACACCAACCGATAGCAGCGTATCTCTGCTGCCACCGCAGCGTTTGCAGACCACGTTGAAGTATTCGTTTGAAGGAACCCGCAAGTTTGGTTTGCGTGAAGTGAATGTGATGCACACCTTCATGGATGCTCAGCGCAAAGTTGCTTTCATGGAATCACCGAGTGAGTCATACCAGGTCCTCGACGCCTCTGTTGCATTTCACCTGATTGGAAAGCAACGATGGGAATTTCGATTGGGTGTGAAGAATCTGTTGAATGAGCAATACATCGATCACTTATCGAGGTTGAAAAACATTGGCATGCCTGCGCCCGGACGCAATACCTACATAAGTATTCAGTTCAAATTATAAAATCAATCATTTATATGAAATGCACCATCTTAGTTTTTGCAGTAGTTGTTTCTGTATGCACCCTTTCATGCAAGAAGAAGTGCCATGAATGTCATTATGATTCCAACGGTTCTCTAGTTGAAATAGGTGAGTATTGTGGTGATGACTTGGCGGCTATCGAGGCTTCGGGTTATGTCGTAGCTGATTCTACTTATGAGGTTCACTGCGAAGAACATTGATTACTGTTCTTCTATCCGGGGCGTGATGTGCTTCAGACTCCTTTGGAATTGAACTCCACTATTCAATCGTTCTAATCGTTTGTTCATACCTTCGCCTTATGCCCGGAAATTCTTTTGGAACACTCTTTCGCCTGACCACTTTTGGTGAGTCGCACGGCCCTGCTATTGGCGGAGTATTGGACGGCATGCCTGCAGGCATAAAAGTAGAAATTGATTTTGTGCAGTTTGAACTGGATCGTCGTCGACCCGGGCAGAGTGCCATTACCTCGCCACGCAAAGAATCGGATCGCATCGAAATCCTGTCGGGTATTTTAGACCAAACTACACTTGGAACTCCCATCGGATTTGTGCTGTACAACGAAGATCAGCAATCGCACGATTATGATGACTTGGCCGATGTTTATCGCCCCGGGCATGCGGATGAGGTGTGGGATCAGAAATTTGGCATTCGTGATCATCGCGGCGGCGGCAGAAGTAGCGCGCGCGAAACAGCTGCGCGCGTTGCAGGTGGTGCTTTCGCGAAAATACTTTTAGCAAAAGCAGGTATATCGGTTCAAGCCTATGTGCACAGTGTAAAGCACATCGAAGTGCCTGTCCGCTATGATGAACTCGACTTATCTCAGGTAGATAATAACCTAGTGCGTTGTCCGCATGAAGCCACAGCCGCAAACATGCAGGCGTGCATCGAAGAAGCGCGTGATGCCGGTGACAGTGTGGGTGGAACGATTGTATGTGTTTGCAAAGGCATGCCTGCCGGACTTGGTGAACCCGTGTTCGATAAACTTCACGCAGTCCTCGCTCATGCGATGCTTTCCATCAATGCGGCTCAAGGGTTTGAATTGATAGATGGTTTTGCTTGCACACACTTGAACGGTTCTGAAAATAACCTGCGTTCAAGTGGAGTTTCCGGCGGAATATCGAATGGAAATGATCTTGTGTTTCGTGTTGCCTTTAAACCCGTTTCGACCATTCGCAAAGCGCAACAAGCGCGTAATACAGCAGGCGAACAAGTAGTACTGGAAGCGGCAGGACGTCACGATCCGTGTGTGTTGCCGCGCGCAGTGGCTATTGTTGAAGCCATGGCGGCCTTGGTGTTGGCCGACATGCAATTGCTTCAAGGTCGATAATTACGACTCACTCACCTCAAATTCAATTTCCGGAATGTCTTGAAGTGCTTTCAAAGCATCAGTTGCAATATTCACTTTGTTGAAACTATTGGAAGGTAAGAGGAGTTCGCTTTGCTCGTGCATGACACGCATACGCACTTGTGTTTTGCCGGTTCCGTTTTGCAATGTCGTCGCGATGCGTTCAACTAGTTCATCGCTCAATTTGTGCATCGGGATGATGATGTCGAGGTAGCGTCCCATCTTGGCGCGTATGTCACCCAGCAATTCAATTTTATTGATTCGGAATTCGAGCGCGTTCGTATCCTGACCGAATCTCTTGGGTTGAACACGTCCAACGACAAATAGCTTTCCGCCTCTCGCAATGAGGTGTCGGAATTTCAGCCAGTCTTCACCGAACATCATGAAATCGGATGTGGTTTCATAGTCTTCCAGCTTGAAGCTTCCGTATAGATTGCCGTTTTTCGCAGTTTTCTCCAGCACATCTACAACAGTTCCGGCTAGTTTTAATTCACGGCCATTCACGGTTTCCAGCGCTTGTAGCAGCGACAATCCGCCTTTGCTGCAAAACGTATTCACTTCCAAACTAAAATCGTCGAGTGGGTGACCGCTTATGAACATACCGATTACGTCCTTCTCTTTTGAAAGCTGTGTCATGGTATCCCACGGTTCAACTTTCGGTGGCTGCGGTTCGGTAATGTTCGCTTCGGCACTATCGCCAAAGAGCGAGACCTGCGAAGTGTTATTGTTCTCGCGAACTGCATTGGCATATTTCACAAGCGTTTCGCCAAACGTCTCATTTTTACCATCAGGTGCAAAATATGCTGCACGGTCAATCCCGAATGCATCGAGTGCGCCGGCCAGCGCCAGGTGTTCAATGGTTCTCTTATTCGAAGCTCGCGCATCCACACGTCCCAGAAAATCATAGATGGTGCTAATGCGGCCTTTTTTCTGCTCTGCAATGATGCTCTCCACAGCGTTCTCTCCAACACCTTTTACGGCCGCAAGGCCAAAACGAATTTCGCCTTTATCGTTCACGCTGAAGAGTGATTTCGATTCATTCACGTCAGGACCTAAAACCGGTATCGATTGCTTCTTACATTCTTGCATGAAGAAGCTTACCTGTTTGATGTCGCTCATGTTGTTGCTCAATACCGCTGCCATGTATTCGGCGGGATAGTGCGCTTTCAAGTAGGCTGTTTGGTAGGCTATCCAAGCATAGCAAGTCGAGTGCGACTTGTTGAAGGCGTAGCTCGCAAAGGCTTCCCAGTCGGTCCAAATCTTCTCAAGCTTATCTGCCGGGTGTCCGTTGGCGGTTGCTCCTTCAACGAATTTGCCTTTCATTTTATCGAGCACGTCCTTCTGCTTTTTACCCATTGCCTTTCGCAGCACGTCGGCTTCTCCCTTGGTGAAGCCTGCAAGCTTTTGCGAAAGCAACATCACTTGCTCTTGATACACCGTAATACCGTAGGTGTCTTTCAAGTATTCTTCCATTTCAGGCAAGTCGTAGGTAATCGGCTCCTGGCCATTCTTGCGTCGTACGAAAGAGGGGATGTATTCAAGCGGACCCGGACGGTACAAAGCGTTCATTGCGATGAGATCATCAAACACAGTTGGCTTGAGGTCCTTCATGTACTTCTGCATACCGTCACTTTCGTACTGGAAGATCCCCACGGTGTGGCCTCGCTGGAAGAGTTGATACGTCAGCTCATCATCGATGGGGATGGCTTCTATGTCTATCTCGATATCGTGGCGTTGCTTGATGATGCGCAAGGCGTCTTTAATCAACGTGAGCGTCTTCAAGCCCAAGAAGTCCATCTTCAACAAGCCCGCGCTTTCAACTACGGAGTTGTCGAACTGCGTGCAAAACATGTCGCTGTCTTTGGCAGTTGACACGGGTACATAGTTCGTAATAACATCGGGTGTGATGATAACGCCACATGCGTGGATACCCGTGCTGCGCACCGATCCTTCCAAGATGCTTGCAAGTTTCACTACACGGCCTTCGTGTGAGTTTTCGGATGCAATGGCTCGCAACTGTTTTGCGTTTTGCAGGTCTTCACCGCTGAGTGCATCACTAAGTTTTTTGTCGTCCCACTTCAAGAGGTCGCTCAGATCTTGGTTGTCGGGCATGCACTTGGCAATGCGATCGGTGTCGGGCAACGGCAACTCAATAACTCGTCCGGCATCGCGAATGGCCGATTTACCGCCCATGGTGCCGTAGGTAATAATCTGCGCCACCATGTTCGTTCCGTATTTATTCCGAACGTAGTCAATCACTTTGTCGCGCCCTTCATCGTCGAAGTCGATATCGATATCGGGCATGCTCACACGCTCGGGGTTGAGGAAACGCTCAAACAGGAGTTGGTACTTGATGGGGTCGACATTGGTGATTCCAATGCAATAAGCCACCGCACTTCCTGCCGCACTTCCGCGGCCGGGGCCTACGCTAACACTCATTTCGCGTGCCTTGTTGCAGAAGTCCTGCACAATCAGGAAGTAACCGGGATAGCCGGTATTGGCAATCGTAGCCAACTCAAAATCGAGTCGTTCGCGTATTTCATCTGAAATGGTTCCGTATCTCTTTTCGGCACCCACGTAAGTGAGGTGGCGAAGGAAATTGTTCTCGCCACGCTTGCCGCCGTCGGTCTCGTCGAGTGTGTCTTGGAACTCTGCGGGAATATCAAACTTGGGAAGCAATACTTCACGTGAAAGTTTGTACTGCTCGCAGCTGTCGGCCAGCAATCGTGTGTTGGTGATAGCTTCCGGTAAATCAGCAAACAGTGTCGCCATTTCCAGCGGCGATTTCAAATAGTATTGGTTGTTGGGAAGTCCCAGACGAAACTCACGGCCGCGTTTGCCAATGAATTTTTTCGGGCGAGAAACAAACTCGCCTTCGCGCACACACACCAGCGCATCTTGCGCCTCGCTGTCCTTTTGCTCGGTGTAATACGATGAGTTGGTAGCAATGTATTTTACGTTGTGCTTCTCGCAAAATCCCAGTATAATTCGGTTCACATGATCTTCTTCTTCCAATCCGTGACGCATGATTTCCGCATAGAAATTTTCACCGAAGTTTTCTTTCCACCAGATGAAAGCTTCTTCCGCTTTCTCTTCTCCTTCGTTTAGAATCTTGTAGGCAACTTCGCCATACATGCCTCCTGTGAGCGCAATGATGTCTTCTTTGAATTGGAGCAGCGCGTTGCGGTCGATGCGCGGAACGTAATAGGAACCTTGCGTATGCGCAAGCGACGACAAGTGCGCTAGGTTGTGATAGCCTTTCTTGTTCTTCGCAAGCAACACAACTTGAAATCCGTTGTCTTGATTTTTCTTGTCGTGCATGTCGCGACAGAGATTCACTTCGCAACCAACGATAGGTTTTACTTCCGATTTTAGAGCTGCACTCACAAATTGAAATGCGGCCATCATGTTGGCGTGGTCGGTGAGAGCAAGAGTCGGTGTAACACCTTCGGAAGACCAACTTTTGGCTTTCGATACGAGTCCTTTTATGTCGGACGTAGACTGCATGCCGGTAACGCTGTATTGGCTGTGCACATGCAGGTGTACAAATTGTGCTGCTAGTTGTTCGAGCTCAGCGGAATGCTGATTTTTTTCGGGAGTCGCTTGTTCTGTTGTTGTTGCAGTTGTTGTTGCCTTGAAGTTGGATGCAGCAAGTTGAGGAGCTTCGTATTGAATCGCTGCACCTGAGGATACTTCTTTCAATCGAATGACGCCCTCGGTAATCAACCCGAAGAAACACTTTGCTGTTGCATCTACATCGTATGCGGCATCGTGTGCTTCGGCAAATGGTGCGTTGAATAGTTTTTGATGGAGCTCCGTGAGCGTAGGCCATTTGAACTTTCCATTGCGGCCACCGGGCAGGGCGCAGAAGTCGGTCGAAAGGTCTTTGGTGTCTAATGATTTTTTCGCACTCAGCACATTCTCCTGTCCTTTGCGGAGCAACTCACACCCCATGATGTTGAGGTCAAACTCGATGTTGTGACCGGCGATGTAGCTGCATTTCGTAACGTCGCTGAGGAAGCGATTGATCACCTCGGTGAGCGGTAAGCCCCCGCGCATGGCGCGATCGGTCGAGATACCGTGCACCTTTTCTGCGTTGAAAGGAATGGTAAATCCTTCGGGTTGTACTATGAGGCTTTCAGCTGAAATCAGCTTACCATCAGTAGCATGAAGCTGCCATGCAATTTGAACCACGCGGGGCCAGTTGGCGAAGTCGGTGAGTGGGGCATTCCAATTGCCGGGCAAGCCGGTGGTTTCGGTATCAAATATCAGGAACATGTTGAAGGCAAATTAGGGCTTCGAATAACCGAGTGACTCACGCGGTGTCGAAGCCTTCAAAAGTAGTATTGGTTGTTGACGACGATGGCCCTTGTTGACAAATTTTGATGAGATTATGACTTGTCGCCGCTGCGCGGTGCGTCCCACCAGTTCTTACTCTTTTTGCGATGTGTGAGGCGGATGTGTCCTTGCAAAAGCAGGCAGTTACGCACTTCCTCCGGCAAAGACGGCTCATTGTGTCCTAGCACAGCTGTTGCAAAGTCATCTAAGGCGAAGCGCGGAAACCATGTTACAGTCGACTCGAGGGTGAAGATGATTGATCCAATGGAAAAGGCATGAATGCCCGTGCCGGCTGAGGTGTTGAATTGCCCGCTCACGCTGAAGTAACGTTCATCGTTGGCTACCGCAACGCGTTCGCCATACTTGCGCGCGAAGGGAAGATTCCAGCCGTATCCGGCGCCGAGCTGGACATACCAGAGTGTGCCTAATGGACCTGTATTCTGAACATCCTGAATTACACATCTGGGATGGCTTCGTATCAAAACTTCCAGGCCTGCATGGTGAAAGCCTGCCTTGAGTGGCACATTGTTGTTTTTCCACGAGGTTGTTTGATGGTTGTAATGCACTAATCCAATGGCGTGAAGGCTTCTAGGTGCGAACAGTCGTTGGTTCCAGCCTGCTGCCACTCCTAGGCCCAAGCCTAGGGGAGATACCTCTGCATTCGACCAGGGGTGAGCGAGTTGATACGTGCGGAAAATATCATCGATGATGGGAAAGTGCCAGTATCCCGCTTCAACCTGCGCAACGGGCTGCGCCATCGCTTGCGTAAGACACAGAGCGAGAACAACGATGATATGAAGACGCTTCATCATGCCGTTGTTCTAAGAATTTCAGTAACCGCGCGCAATGCACTTTCCATGGCGCCGTGCATCGTGCCGTGATGTCCGCCCGTGTGTGTGGCTTCTCCCGCGAAGTAAAGTTTACTGTTTATGGGCTGTGCCAACACGCTGCGTGCATTGCCTACTCCCGTCGGATCATACGAACGGTTGCCCGCCCATTGGTGAAGTTCTGCTTCTGTTATTTGATCGATAGCACCGGGGAAGAGTTGGTTAAACTGATTTTGAATGATGGTGAGCGGGTCGCCAAAAATGGAGGCTACTTGCGCGGCCTGCGCTCCCGACACTTCTGCATATACCCACCCTTCGTCGTTGACCTCAAACGATTGTACAATGTCGGAACCGATGATGCGGCGCGTGCCCGCAATCCACAAAGGGGTGGAGAGCTTGAACAGCGCGCAATAGCTCATGTCAATTCCAATGCGGTTAATGGAATCCAGCTTAGTGATATTCAATGCCGGTGAAAAGGCGATACTTCCGTTTTGCATCGCATGAAGCGGAATCGTTAACAGTACACGGTCGCATTCGTGATTTGCGCCGAGCGTATCCGTCAGGATTATTCGGCTTCCGGAATACTCGATGGTTGCAACCGGTGTAGCGTATTGCACGCTGTTCAACGCGTTTGCGAAGACCTGCTCGAATGCTTGTTCAAGGTTGGAATTGGATACCACATACTTGGCTATGTCTGCACTCCATAGTTCGTATTGTTTTGCAATGCCCAAGGCGCTTATCCGATCGTATGAAGTGCCTAGCGGCTGTGCAGTGAGCACGTTCGATACGGCTGCCAAATTGGTGCTGATGCCCAACGCGTCGAAATACTCTTGCACAGTGATATCGGCACCGTTGAACGTGTTCAAACTTTCAACGGCCTGCAACATTTCCTGAAAGAACGTATTCTGATTGGCTTCGGCCTCTGTGTTGAGTGCTCCGTTGAAGTAGTAGAGGTTGTTTTCGGTGTATGGAGTAAGCGGAGTTTGTGTTTGTTGCAATACGTCGTATAGCACGCTGAACTGCCCTTGAATCACTCTGTTTTGTGCCAAGCTAGCAGCTTCAGAGGTCAATGGAAGCGATCGCATGCGTCCGCCCCAGCGATCGGTTGCTTCTAATACTTTGACTGAAATGCCTTGCTTTATGAGCATTTCTGCAGCATACAATCCTGCCAATCCTGCGCCGATGATTATCACTTCTCCGCTAAAGTCATTGACAGTATTCCAATCCGATTTTTTGCATGCCTGTAGCCAAGCAGGAAGTGCACATGTGCCTGCAGCCAGCCATCCTGATTGTCGTAAGAAATTTCTCCGATTCATGTGAGCTTCATCTTTTCGCTAAAGGTCCACGCAATCGTTTTAGCTCTTAAAATCGCCTGTTCTGTTTTTTCGCCTTCAAAAAGCGATTGGGCTGTTTTTTCAAAGAGTTCCACCCAGCGATTCATGGCCGCTGCGGTGAGAGGCATATGCATGTGCTTGTCGAAAATGTTGGTTGTATAACCGGGTTCATCAAGTAACACAAACGACCAGAAATGAACCATGCGCGGCTTGTGATGCTCGAAATCGATACCCGCGAAAAATGGAGCCAATACAGCATCTTTTTGAACTACTGCATAGAATCGATCTACGAGCAATTCGATGTCTTTCCGATGTTTAATGTCAGCAAGCATCAAAGTCCGGTTACGTTGATTTTTTTCGGATAGGATACGGTAAATCGCAATTGTTTCTTGATGGTTTCGCCGGGTTGCAGCACAACTTTCCAAGTGAGTTTGCCACTCGCAGCGTCGAGTAAAGCGCCGCTCAACTCTTCTTGCTCAACCGTTATCTCACCGTTTTGAGAAACAGGAAGTTGGTCTTCAATCATCAATTCAATGCTTTGTTTCTTGTTGTTTTGCACGGTTATTTCGTAAGCTTTGCTGGTGGTCTTTTTGTTGCCCAGCAAGTTGTTTTTACAGAAATCTCGGAGCATGTCGCGCTTCACACTGATGCCACGGTCTCGGCCAAGTGACAGGTCGAGTGTATCGTTGGCTTGCGCGGGGTCGATATATCCCTTGCCTACAAAGGTGCCTTTGAAATAGATGTTGCTTTCACCGGGCAGCAGTGAATACTGCGCCCAATCGCTGATGCGCGCTTTCAGAAACGCATCGTTGTCGAGTTTTGGAATCGTGATGTAGACGTAATTTGCTTTCAGCGTTTCGGTCTTCATGGTCACATCGTACTGCACATTGTCGCTGGGAATGCTATACGGAATGGCAATTTTGAATTCGGTGTTGACTGTGTTTTGCTGCACGGTCACATAGTCTGCGCTCGACTTGGATTGGATTTGCTTCATGTCGTCGTATGCAGCAACAGAAGGTGTTTCGTTGGCCATCACAGGGCGACGCGCGCTACCGGCAATTGCTACCTCTTGATAGACTTGTGCTTGGTATAGAAACCAAGGGTACAAGGTTGGAATTTGACCACCTACTGTTGGGTTTCCGGTGGAAATAGTCAGGTTGACGTTCTTCCAATCGGTGCCTGTGCTTTGATACACTTTCGCACGGTACGAAAATGCAATGGGCGAATTCACATCCTCTGCGCGGAGGTCGTACACAGGCACCCAGCCGGCGTTGCTCACGAAATAGGATAGTCGAATCGATGTGTTCGCGGATTTCGCTGCATTAAGAGCGATGATGACTTCGCTTGGATTGGTATTGGCCTTTGCATTCATGCTGTTCAGGGCATTTTGCAGTCTACCTATTTCGATGTTGTTCAGTCGCTCCTTTTCAGCGATCTCGAGGTATTTGTATGAAATTTCAGTGAGGCGGCTTCTGAAAAAATCGGCCATCTCCTTCAAATCGTCGGCTATGAGTGTCGTGTTTTCTCCTTTGATTGTTCGGTTGTATTCGAGCATTTGCTTTTCACCAACCAATACGTCCTTGATGGCGGCCATCTCTTTTTGCTTGAACAACGCTTCATCCAGACTGTCCTGCAATACACGCTGTCGTGGCGATTGCTGAACGCCGGTGAGGTAGTTTATTTGATGTCGAACACCTAAAATCGTGTACGATTCATTGCCTTCAATGCGAATGGAGTTCGCATCGAGTTGTGCTGGGAGTCCGGCAACGCGCAGCTGATTTTCACCTTCACGCAGCGAAACAGAGCCCGTTTCGCTCACTTGAGCTCCCGACATGAATACGGTTACGTCGGTAATCTTCGTGTCAATAGTTTTGATTTCTTGCTGTGCAAAGCTTGCAAGCGGTAGAAGGCTAAATAGAATAATGGCTAGCTTGTTCAACATGTCGATTGTTTTGCCGTAAAAATAGCTAGTTCAAGCAAAGGAAGGCGGTCAACTTTCAATAGGTTATTGGCATGGATGGTCTGAAAAATGGGGAAAGTGCTCTGCTGATTTATCTCATAGCGTAACATGACCGAGTCCATAGTTCTAGCCTTTGCAATGGGCAAACATTTGCCAACAAACAAATCAAACCAAAAAACAAAATACTATGTCACTAATCAAATCAAAACCGGCATTTACTGCCCCAAGTTCGTTCACCGACCTCTTTAGCGATGGTTTCTTCGATAATGAATTAATGAATCTACCGCTCACGCGCTGGGTTCCTAACGCTAACGTCAGCGAGACAACTGATGAATATATTATTGAATTGGCCGCTCCCGGTATGGAAAAGGATGAGTTCAAGGTTGAAGTTCAGGAAGATGTAATCACTATCGAGGGGTTGCACGAGGAGGAGCGGGAAGAGCGTTCTGAAGAGTATCACAGAAAAGAATTTAAAACGACTTCATTTAAAAGAGCATTCCGCTTACCACAGTCTGTTATTTCGGACAAGGTGGATGCGAAGTATGCACAAGGTATTTTAAAGCTTACGCTCCCCAAACGTGAGGAGGCTAAGTCGATCGGCAAGAAGCTGATCAAGATTTCATAGATCGTGGTGATTAGGATTAGGCCGTCTTTCAATGCAGGCGGCCTTTTCTTTTAAGCTATGAAAATCCTGAGGTTTGTAACCTTTGTTACGTGTTTCGCGGCGCTATTTGGACTATTTTCGACCAAGTTATGGAACAATTTAACGACGCAAACATCAGTTTTGAAACCATTTTTAATCACGTGAACGAAGGCGTTTTAATTGTCAATAGTTCCGGAAGTATTCTTCTTGCGAATCCGAAATTGGCTGAAATGTTCGGATACCAGGAGAATGAATTAGATGGAATGGTAGTAGAGAAATTAATTCCTTCTGTTCTTGCACACCGACATGTGCAATATAGAAGTGAGTATATGAAGAACCCAGTTCGCAGACCCATGGGTAAGAACATGAGTCTGCACGGAAAACATAAAACAGGTAAGGAATTTCCAATTGAAATAAGTTTAAGTTATTATAATTCAAATAGCTCACTTTTTGTTATCGCTTTTATTATAGATATATCGGACCGTTTTGATCAACAGGCGAAAATTCAGCGAATGAACAATGAATTGAAATCACTGAATGAGTCGTTGGAGAAAAAGGTGGCTGAAAGAACGCTGGTTCTTAAGGAGGCGTTGCATGAATTGGAAGTTTCTCGTGATGAACTTTCGCAGGCCTTGGAGAATGAAAAGGGTTTGAATGAATTGAAATCGCGTTTTGTTTCAACCGCCTCACATGAATTCAGAACTCCCTTGAGTACTATATTGAGCAGTGTGTCGCTTATTCAGAAATACACGGCAGCAGAGGATCAGGAGAAAAGGGAAAAGCATATTCTCAAAGTGAAGAATGCCGTTAGTGGTTTAACCGAAATTTTAAATGATTTTCTTTCTCTTGGAAAGCTCGAAGAAGGGAAGATGGCGGCAAGGCCGGCTTTGTACGATGTTTTTGTGCTTGTTAAGGAGGTGGTTTCAGATATCAACTCCATTGTACGCAGTGGACAGACCATTACCTTTAATTCCGGTACTTTCCCTATGATGATTGATCGGCAGTTGTTGCGTAATGTTATGTTCAATTTGTTGAGCAACGCTATTAAATTCTCTCCTGAAGGAGCAGTGATTGATGTGCAGGTGAGCGTGAATGAGGAGGAGGTTGTAATTGCTGTAAAAGATCAGGGTATTGGGATTTCCGACGTAGATATGAAGAACCTCTTCGGTCGTTTCTTTCGAGGTGCCAATGCGGTCGCCATACCGGGAACAGGATTAGGCCTCAACATCGTTACCAAATACCTTGAGCTAATGCAAGGTACTATTACATGCACAAGTGAGCTCAATGAAGGCTCTACTTTCTATATTTATTTACCCAAATCCAACTAAATCGTATGAAGAAAATCTTATTAATTGAAGACAATACTGAGGTGCGTGAAAACACCTCAGAGATTCTCGAGCTGGCAGGCTATCAAGTGCTGAGTGCTGAAAACGGCAAGTTGGGTGTGGAGTTGGCTGTAAACAAGAAGCCTGATTTGGTGATATGCGATATAATGATGCCTGTTCTGGACGGCTATGGCACATTGCACATGTTGAATAAAAATCCGGAGACTGCAGCGTTGCCATTCATCTTCCTAACCGCTAAGGCGGAACGCACCGATGTGCGCAAGGGAATGGAAATGGGTGCCGATGATTATATTACAAAGCCTTTCGATGATATTGAATTGCTCAATGCCGTTGAAAGTCGTTTGCGCAAAGTGGAAGCTATTCGCAAGGATATTCAACCCACACGCGATGGTGTTACTCAGTTGATTGGAAACATTCAGGGTATCGAGGATATCGCAAAAATTTCCAGCCGTCAGCAAATCAAGCACCTTAAAAAGCGTGATGTTATTTTCACCGAGGGTGATACTCCGCAAGGACTGTATTTGCTGAATTCAGGCAAGGTGAAGTTGTATAAGAGTCATGAACTCGGCAAAGACTTCATTATTAAAATGCTGCAGCCGGGTGAGTTTTTCGGCTACATGGCTTTGCTGGAGGATGAGTTTCACGCTTTGAGTGCGGAGGCAATCGAAGAGTCCGAAATAACAATTTTCCCGATTGAAGACTTCTACAAACTGCTGACACATCCAATGGTTACTCAGCAATTCGTTAGGATGCTTACAGGCAACTTGCAAAGTGAACACGATAAGTTGATTGCCCTGGCATACAGCAGTGTTCGCAAGCGCACTGCGGAGGCTCTGCTTGAGCTTCGCGCTCGCTATCATAATCTGAAAAGCGACAAGCCTTTTACTATGGCCATTGCACGCGAAGATTTAGCGAATATGGTGGGAACGGCCACAGAATCACTCATTCGAACGCTCAGCGATTTCAGAGCGGAAGGGCATATTGAAATTTCAGGCTCAAGTATTACCGTAGTCAATACGGCCGCACTCGAGAAAATGAGAAATTGATAGGGCGTTATGCCCTGACAAGTATCAAGTGTAGAATTGAGCGTGGTCAAAATGACCACGCTTTTTCATTTGCAACTTGCGGCATTATACCATCTATCATGAAAACGATCATTGCCGCTACCGATTTTACAAAGGCCTCTTGGAATGCCTTGCGCTTTGCCGCAGAAATGGCCATTGACTTTGAAACGGATTTACTCATCGTTCATGCAACTCATATCCCTGTTGTTAGTGACGTTTACTTTGATTTGCGCAAGAGTATGGAAGACTGGAAGGCGGAGGATCAGAAGGAAATGGACAAACTTCTGGAACAGATGCGCAAGAAATATGGTCATGAATTACGCATTCAATCGAAATTGAAAATTGGCTTTGGCCCCGATGTGATTCGCGATACAGTTGCCGGAGGCAAAATTGGTGCTGTGGTTATGGGTATAGCTCATACGGAAAAATTTAATCAGTTGGTTTTCGGTTCTACCGGAACCGACTTGGCTGGCACTGTAAATTGTCCTGTAATTATTGTTCCGGAGAAAGCTCGTTACAAGCAATGGAAATCAATCGCATTTGCATTTGACCAGCAACATGTACCGGTAGGTAGGTCCTTGAAAACAGTCAAGGAAGTTGTTGACTTGCACGAGTCCAAGCTTCATTTTGTGAATGTTATGGACACACCCTTTATTGAAGGGGATGACACTTCTTTGAAGCCGCTTTATAAGCAGTTTTCGGGTGTTGAAATGAAAACCCATTTTTTGCCTTATAGACCGAATATGGTGGAAGAGGCGATTTTGGAATGGGTGCGCCGACACAAGGCTTCAATCCTCGTCATGGTCGCAAGGCAGCACAATATCCTGTGGCGTATGTTCAATGAACGTATGACCAAGAAATTTGCTTTTGCCTCTAAAGTCCCTCTCATTATTCTTTCCGATAAACACTAACTTTAAATCCAACGTGAAATGAAAATGCATATTCATTCTAATGATACACTCGAGCAGGTTCAACGCTGGTTTAGCAGTGAATTCCCCTATCTCAAACTGGAGTTCTTTACTCGTCCTCACGGAAGAGGCAAGCCCACTGAGAAGCAGTTTTTAGTGAATGTCAAAAGAACGGTTGATTCTTGTAATCCCGAATTGAGGGAAGCAACGGTTTCAATACCCACTGCCATGACTGTCCAAGAGTTGGAAAGTGTTTTTCAAGATGAGCTTGGACTCTATATCCAGGTTTTTCGAAAATCGGGAAAGGTTTGGTTGGAAACAACTGCTACGGATGACTGGTCTTTATTTAAACAAAATGAAGAGGGGCAGGAGCTCAGTTCTAGAGATATTCCAAAGGATGACTTGCCCGACTATCAAGAGCAACCTTAGTACGATGCAGCAGCTATTCCATACATTTGCTACGCTGTAGTATTTTCTCAGCGAAACTCGATGTATTGGATAAGACCGTTTCTTTTTGTAGCTCTTCTTGTAGTGGGCGTGTTAAGTTCTATGGCTCAGCCGGTGAATGATCTTTGCTCATCAGCAGCCGATATTCAATCACTCATATCCCAGACGATTCAGATTGCAGGGCCATTCTCGAATGAGGGTGCCACCGGA
>Ga0315905_10001627_pt1 | contig 23973 bp, 37 predicted proteins | sample LakEriMetagenome_5_FD_203522 | JGI IMG/M metagenome (GOLD analysis project Ga0315905, IMG submission 203522) | Freshwater fungal communities from buoy surface, Lake Erie, Ohio, United States - Buoy 4 MA121 | ecosystem: Environmental > Aquatic > Freshwater > Lake | place: USA: Lake Erie, Ohio...
GGAGGCTCTCATGCTTGAGGATGCCGCAGACCTGCTCGGCATTGTAGGCGGCCATGAAGAGGGGATTCCACCACATCTTCATGATGTCGTCCTTGAAGAGGACGCCGGCCGTGGGAATCTTCTCGGTCCGCTCCTTGTGCAGGGAGCGGATGATGTCGGCGTAGAAGGGCTCCTTGAAGAGGAGGGCGACGAGGTGGTCGTCGAGGTTGAATCCCTCCGCATCCTTCTGGAGCCGGGCGAGGTCGCGCTCCGGGAAGTCGGGGTGCTTGTACTCACCCTTGGGGGCGGCCTTGTCCATCTGAGCGGTGCCGGTGTCGTTTGCCATTCCGGAATTCCTCCTTACATGATCCTTTAATCCACTCTGTGAAACCAGGACACCCCCAGGGGGAACTATTTGTGCTTAATCTTCGTTGTAAGCAAGCGAGATCTTGTGGGTCGTTCCACCGGGCCCACCATTCTTTCCGAGCCACTTTATATCATAGAGGCGATACATGACGCCGTCCTCAGCGCGCTTCATAGCAACAAAGGCCTTGACCTGCTCCTCCTCGGCGTATGAGACCTGGGACATGCTGTTGTCACTAACGGGGGTGAAGAAAGTCGCAGGAACAAAGACGTCCACGATCTTTTTCCCGTTCCACGAATCGACCGTGCGTCGTGTAGTCCGACGGTCCCAGTGGATGATTCCCTCCTGGGTCCCAAGCTCCTCCCTGATGATGCGCCTCAGTCTCGACTCTGTGATGTTCATTTTGCCTCCTGGTCGAGACTAACTATTCCTAGTTGGAGGCCTCATTCCAGGAGGGCACCGTCGGCGGTGCCATGTTGCCGTAGGCGCTAAATCCCGGGTTCAGGGAGGCGTACTGGATCGCCCAATGCCCACCCAGCTTGCTGTCGTAGGTGGTGAGGAGCTGGCTCCCCTCCGGCGGGGTCGGGTCCTCACCCTTCACAAGGAAGATGTCGTACTGGCGCTCAGGCTTCGTCTTCATGTCGTCTCCTCACGTGTGTGTGCGCGATGTATCATTTGATGTATCAGGTATCAAGTATCACGGATGTATCATGTATCAGTGCTCGCCCATGGCCTGCTCGGCGATGGCGCCCCACATCATGGCGATCTCCACGGTGTTCTCGAGGGGCGGGACTCCCTGGCCTTTGTCAGCCATCTCGGCCTCGTAGGCCTGGGCCGACCGGACGAGGAGGTCGAGGCTCATGGAGTGGCCCAGGTTGGCACCAAGCATCTGGGCATTCTGGAAGGCGGTCTGTTCGGGGACGTGGGGGAACATTCTCTCACTCTCCTCGGAAAAGGGCACGGGCGGCTCGCTTCGTCTTCGCATCGCACTCCCACCCGTTCTGTTTGTAGAGCTCCTCGAAGGACTCCATGAAGTAGCGTTCCGTGCCATAGCGTCCCTTCATCTCCTGAAGGTCGCCCCAGTCGTGGACACCACCCCGCCAGCGCCAGACCGCGGATGCCCAGGACCGGGGGATCTCATCACAGAGGAAGGGGGCAGCCTCCACCTCCTGCTCCTTCTTCTTCGCATTCTCAGCAGCAATCACAGCGGGGTTTCGGGTCCGCATCAGGGACTCCCAGGCATCTCCACGCTTACTCATTGGATTCCTCCTCAATGATGGTATCATCCCCGGCAGGTTGTTCAACGGGGACTGGGACGTTGTTGCCAAAGAAGGGGGTGCAGAAGCGGAGGGGCACGGTCACCGGACCGCCGGGGCCGAGGAGGTCCACAGTCACCACCTTGCCCCGGGCCATGCCATTCTCCGTCCGGGTGTTGAACTGGGGGTCGGCCAGGACCACGTACTTTCCATCGCGGTCACCACGCACCCGGACGAGCTCCCCGGCCTTGATGCCAACGATCTGGCGCCGGGCCTGCCGCTCCTCCGCCACGGGCTTCTTTCCATCGGGGGTGACGACGATGTGTTTCGCCGTCCGCTTCTCACCCTTCTTCCTGTCGACCTTTCGCTTGGCCTCCAGCTTCTGGACCCCGCCGGGGCCGGGCTCCCCATCGAGGATGATGCGACCAGGGCGGGGAGCGGACGGGTTGATGAGGACCTTGGGCATGTTCAGTTACCCTCCCAGGCAGCCCAACCGATGACGAGGCTGAAGACGACCACCATGGCCGTGAGCCAGATCATGCCGCCGTCCAGGCTCCAATCAATGTTGGCGTTGGCCAGCGTGCGGGCGTTGGTGGAGATGGTGTTCAGGATTTCCATTTTGTTTCCTTGGCCTCCTGTATACCTTTAATCCACTCTGGAATGGGAGGACACCCCTGCGGGAACATTTGTTCCCTTTTTGTTCAGGCCTCCTCGATGGCGGTGACGTGGAATCCGGCATTGGACATGGAGAGCCAGGAGGTCCGGCCGGTCCCACCAAAGCGATTCTTCTCCACCTTGAACTTGCGGTGGCCGAGGAGGTCCTTGTCCTTGCGCTCCCAGGTGAGGGAGAGGTGGCAGTCAACCATGTGCTTCATCTTGTTGGAGCCGGCGAAGTCACCGCTCTTGGTCACCTGTCCCACCACGATGACGTTGGTGAAGTTCTCCTTCGCCCAGGTGGTGAGCTTCTCCAAGGAGCGCTCGGCCGTGAGGCAGGTGATCCGCCCCGTGGCGAAGTGGCCATCGTCCAGGCACTGGAGGGAATCCACCATGAGGAAGAAGGGCTTCCCCTTATTGGCGGGGAGGTTGCGAATCTTGTCCGCACCCTTGATGATCTCGTCCACGTTGGTCTCCCCACCGACGAGGAAGCGGGTGCGGAGGCCGAGGCGGTCCACGGTCCGCTTCACCTGGAAGAGGCTCTCCTCGGCGGAGTTGAAGAGGCAGACCGCCCCGTTCTTGGTGAGGCCATCCGCGATGGAGAGGAGGGCCGTGGTCTTGCCAGCGCCAGGGGAGCCGGTGAACATGGTCACCATGCTGGGGGTGAACCCCTCCCCACCGAGCCCCTCGTCGATCCACTCGATGCCGGTGACCTGCCGCTGGAGGAGGGCGTCCGGGATGGCGATGTCCTGGATGGGGGTGCCCATGGCGAAGGTGTCGGAGAACTTGAGGCGCATTGTGCGGACTCCAGAGAGGTGAGAGGGGGAGTTTTTGGAGGATTCCATTCCTCCCCACATGTATCCTTTAATTCACTGGGGACCCGGAGGACACCCCTTTGTGAACTATTTTTGCATCTTCTTTCGGGCGGCCGCCGCCAGCCTAAGGGCGTTCTCGGTGTAGAGGGGACCCCCGAGGCGGGCAGTCCACCGGGCCCGCTCCTCCACCAAGGGGAGGACCCCCATTCCGTTGACGGAGACCAGGTTGTCCAGGTGGACCGCGATCTCGTCGTCCCCGATGCGGCGTTCCTGCATGTCGATGATTCGCATCCTTCCTCCAGGTTCAGTCGTGGGAGCCGAAGTGGGTGACCCCGTGGTCGGGGCAGGTGAAGGAGTCCTCGCACATGCAGGGGCGACCGACCGCCTTGGGGCAGCACTTGCGGCCGGCGATGGCCGAGACCTCCAGGTAGGCGTAGGAGGACCACATCTGCGGGTAGGGGGTGGCGCCGCGGAAGCGCTTGAGGACCCGCTCGTTGAACTCCTTGGGGGCGACCCCGAAGAGGCCGGCGCGTGCCTGGTGGGCGCGGTAGGTCTCGCGGTAGTGTTCGATGGGGAGGGCCTTTGCCATTTTCCTTCCTCCTTACATGTATCCTTTAATCAACCCGGGAACAGGAGGACACCCCCTGCGCAAAATAGTTGCAAAAAGTTTCGGGGCGGCAGGGTTACAGTTACAGTTACACTGATTGTAACAGTGTCACATATTTGATTGTTACAGTGACATATGTGACACTGATATTCTTGATATGTTACAGAGGGCTAAGCTGCGCCTCCCTCCCAACGACTGGAATCGGCAGGACTCAGGGTCCACGGAGTTCACGGGGATTGGACGCCATGTATCCAGCCCCGCGGTGGTTCGGCGAGCCCGCCTCCGCCCCCTGCGCGCGCACGGAGGAATGTATTTTGATAAACGGTGTGCGCCGCTTAACTGTGGGTGCCCTTCAGGGTGGGGGCGGAGGACGGGGCTTCAGCGGCGGACTCCAGTTCCTAACTCGCCCAGGGTCGGCGGCTTCTGGGCCATCTGCTGGAGCTCCGCGTCCGTGGGCATCCGGCGAAGGTAGCTCTCCCTCACCATGTCATAGGAGGACTGGGGCATGCTCCTGGGGGTGAGTGACCTCTGGGACTGGTGGCTGTGTAGGAGACGATTGACCTCCTCCAGGGATGCCCCGCTGCGTATTGCCCTGAAGGCGATCTCCCTCTCCTCTGGCCTGAAGTTGCGACCCCTTGGGCCCCGCCTCTTCTTCACCCCGATGTTGCCTGCCATGCCGCTCCTCCTTGTTTTTCTGATTGTGGTTGGCCCCGGACTGTTGTATAGGAGGTTGCAGCCCAGGATGGCCAACCGCGAATATGGGAAGACCCGGGGGATACCCGGGCCGTCCTGTTATGGTTTACCATTGGATGGGGAGCACGGTTTCCCGTGTGTCATCCCATGAAACGATGCAGAGCTTAGTGCTCCCTCAGGATCCTGCGACCCTCGCGGAGGCTCATTGTGCCGCTCCTGACGCTTGCGTTGACTATCTCTTCCCTGACGATCTTGCGCAAGGTGCTCTCTGTGATCTTCATCTTGACTCCTTGGCTGTCTCAATTGTCATAGGCGAGACTACTTCTGGGCTGCCCGCCCTGCTGCGTTGATCTTTTTCTGGACATCTTCCAACGCCTCATCGCTCCTGAGGAACGTAGCGTGTACGCCATGGGTGTTGGCGAGGTCGCCCTTGGTCTTTTGCTTCGCAGCGACACCCGTTGGTCCCTTCAGCTCAGTGGTCGTCATGCCAGAGCCCTTGTCGTAGGTTGAGATGACCTCCCAGCCTGTCGACTTCCTTGCGTAGACCAAGGTCGAGGTTATCCGGGTGTCAGTGATCTCGGTCGGGACTATCTTCCACGTTATGTCTGTGGCGAGATCGTAGACCTTCATCTTCTCGAACTTGGTTGGGCCAACATCTACACCCGTCTTCAGACCCATGCTCTTGATCTCGTCAGGGAGGAGTGACTCCATCAGGCGTCTTCCCTCGTGGAGGCTCATTGTGCCGCTCCTGACGCTTGCATTGATTATCTCTTCCTTGATGATCCGCCTCAGGGCGTCCTCTGTGATTCTCATAGTGTTCTCCTTTGTAATCAACTTTTAGTGCCCCTGTGGGGCTTCCAGAATTCCCCGGCCTTTGAGGAGGGGGCCGTCCCCTTGAAATGGGCACGCTGTGCCGGGGTGAGGTCCTCTCCACCAAGGAGAATGCCCACCAGCTCGTGGAAGTCGCGGATGGGGGAGGCCCCGGCGAAGTGGGGACCGATCTGCTCAGCATTGTGCTCCAGGTCTCCGCCGCCTCCACGGAAGATGGGGGTGTCGGTGCCCTTCGGGGATGACCGGATGTCGCCGTTCCCGTCCCCGTCGATGTCCATCCTTGCGCCGGTCCCATCCATGTAACCGAAGTCACCAGCGCTGGTGGTGGTCGTCGATGCCTCATCCACCCGCTTGGCATTCCCAAAGCCCCGTCCCTGGGTCCGGGCATTCCTGCCCAGGGTGGACTCCCCACGCTTCCCCTTCCTCCTGGCCGCCGGCCCACCCTTGCCACCATCGGGTCCGGTGCCGATGGGTGTGGTGACGCCGGCAACACCGCCCATAGACATCTCATTCTGGTCATCTTGTTCACCAAGCTTTGACCTCCCAGACATCCCGTTCAGTCTCTCAAATGTTTCACGGTATTCGTTAAATGCACTGGCTATTGTTTTTCGACTGAGTTTGCCCGTGACACCAAGGGCATCAGCCCAGGATTTCATTTCTTCATTTGTTAGAGATGTTATTGTCCTAGCCGCAATGTCAAGGTTTCTGCTTTTCAATTTTTCTACAGTTTCCTTGTCGAATTTCTTATTGTCAACGGCATCTTTAAGGACTGCAGCAATATCCCTGATTCCTTGGGCATAAGCATTCAACCCACTACCGCTACCTGCTTTCTCAAGTGCGAGATATGTCGCCCTGACAAAGGCATCTGTCATGGGTATAACTTTGATTCTGTACTCTGTCAGTGAATCAAACTCAAGTTCATTTGCATCGAAAAGCTTGAACTTTCGGCCTGAGGCTGTAGGTACCACACCAATAGTTTGTATTCCTGCAAGTGTGTCAGCAACAGCACTATCAAGTTTACTCTTTACCTCATTGGCAAGGCCATTTGGGTCAATGACAAGATTTTTAACATTATATGCACGATTACAGGCTTTGATGAAGCCAGCAAGAGAATTAGCAAAATTGAGGCTTTTTGAAGTACCAACGGATTTTTCAGAAAGACCAGACGACAGTGCTTTCTGCGGTATTGTCATTTTTTGTCTTATACCTTCAATGTCATCGGTAAATGATACTTCGCTTACATCGCTATAAAGCTTTTCAATGTAATCGAGAATGTCAGTAATTGCATCACTTACATTTGAAGATGAGCCTTCATATGAAGTCCCAAGTTTAGCAGATGCAAATTTACCTTCTTGGTTTGTGAATGACTTGAGAGAATATCCGCCAACATCGGCCTTCTCTTTCTCACCTTTCACTCTTTCAAGTCCTGTGAGCATTGCAAATAGAATCTCGCCTGCCCCAACCGCACCACCATCATCTTCTGCAATATCGCATATCTGTAATGCAAGAGATCCAAAGGGTTTGTTTAGTACCCAATTAACATTTACCTTTGCGTTCTCAATTTGAGTGGCAGTATAGCGTTTCCTAAGCAGAAGATTGTCAAAATAGCCATCAGCATTTCGATTTGCCAGAGTAATCGTTTTAGCGACAGCTTTGGAATTTCTAGGATAGCCAAGACTGGAAACATACTTCTCGATATCTTTCCTGTATTCTAGTTGTCGCTTTACAGCTTTGATCGATTTTGCATGTGTTATTAGTGCAGGAACCTTCTCATCATCAAACTCAATAAATTCGTTGCCATACTCCAGAACAGCCTCAGACAATAGGGCAACAAGAAGTTCATTGGCCTCTTTCACGCTACTCATCGAGGTACCCCTCATAGATGCTGATGGTCTCCCTGATGAGCTCACGGACCATCTCTTCGGCATGCCCCTCCTGGAGGGCTGCCTCATCTGCCTCCGCAAGGCGGCTCTTCAGTGACCTACGCTTACGTACGGTCGTGTTCACGTTGCTGAGGGTGATGCTTTCCTGGACTTTCTTCTTGGTTGGCATGCCATAACTATAACAGGCATGCCACGAAGTTCATCATCTGTAGGGAGTAGTCTCAACGTCAGACATGACCCTCAGCAGGCTCTCAATCTTGCTCCTGTACATCTTGGCAGCCTCTGGGTGATATGCAATGCTCCTGTCTGAAAGTGCGTTCTCACATATCTCGATGATGCCACGGAAGGTTGCTGTGGGTCCCGTGTCCTCAATTCCCTCACTGAGGTGGCTGTTCCCTTCGTTCTTGGCAAGCGGCTTGTCCTTCACCTTTGCTACTGCCTTGCCCTTTGGCATTCCGCTTGCTGCGTACCTCGCCACACGGACGTCGTCGAAGTCATTGTCACCGTCACCGTCCTGGTCACGTGATGCCTCGGGGAGGGCTTCAAGCTCCTCGAGGATGATCTGTCGTAGTCTTGCTGGTGTCATTCTCATGTCGTCTCCTTTTCGTTCAACTTTCGTTGTATTCTCAGCCCACAATCTCAATGATTCCAAGTTCACGCAGTCTGTCGATAACAGGCGTTCCACTCTTCCTATAGACCTTGGAAAGGGGAGACTTCTGCCAGTTACGACCACCAACCCTTGCAGAAGACTGGCTGCAATCATCCTCCTCGTCATCAGGGGTGATAGTGCCGGGTCTCGAATCTAGTTGATTGCTAGTCACGTCGGGACGGTTATTGAGGTAGTAGTCCCAAACCCTTCTCGCTTCCGGTGAGACCATTGCCCTGTCGGACATGATGCCAGCATCACCTGCGATCTCCATTGCGATATCGTAGAGGAGTGGACCGAGGCCCTCACGGTCGGTGCCAGACAGTATGACCTCATACGCACCGAGACAGTTTCCAATGCCAAGTGACCTCTGCATGATGATCTCTCCGATTGGACCGCAAGAGATTTTCCATCCACCATGGCCGAATCGAGTCTTCTTCACGGTGAAGATGATTCCTTCCTCGGCAGCTCGTTCCGGCGTGTACATCGCCTCAGTGAGGAGCATCTCACGAATAAGCATTCGAATCGATTCAGTAGTCATGCCAACCCCTTACTGTGTATCCCTTTGACTCAAGCTCCTTCTGGATCTTGCCAATGGCCGGATTCATGATGTGGCCGAAGTCATAGGTAACATCCTTACCGAACTTTTGTAGGAGCTCATCGACCAGCCTCCTTGCGTGACCCTGTCCTCGCATGTCATTCCGGGTCTTCATGTAGTCGATGTAGACAGTCCCAGTGGGAAGAATGTGATAGTCAAGAAACGCAACGGTACCAGGGGCTGAGCCGGGGACATCCTCAACCTGCGGATTCTTGAGACGCCTGCCGGAACTGCCGTAGTAGTTGTACTTCTTCGTGGCTGCGAAGTAGACGTCTCCCTTCTTGAAGTCAACGATGTCGTCGTCAACGAGGGAGATTCGTTGGATGTTCTGGGCTCGCTGGTAGGCGAGAGGTGAGAGTAGGAACTCAGTTCGAATCATCTCACGAATGAGCTGACGAATCATTTTGTCTTCCTCCTATTCGCCTTCTTCGGTGGAGGCGGAGGTGGTCTCAAAGCCTCTTCGATTGAAGCCCTGTCAATCTGCGTCATTGCCTCATCGTAGATCGGAAGATTGTACTTCAGCATCAGGTTTGCGTACTTCGGCCACTCGTTATTGAACTTGTACCTTATGGCGGAATTCACGTCCTTGAGAAACGTGTCTTTATCTTCTCCTATCACTATGCCGAGAACCTTCCAGTTGTCGACAATGAGCTCATTCTCACGGCTGCTTCTTAGATCGAAAGATTCAGCATCGAGGATGTACTTCTTGTTCCCCTGGTAGCTGTAGGCGTTCTTGGACTTGAAGATGGTGGGTCGACGTGGGACTCCTGAAGACGCGTACTTCGAGGCAACTTTTTCGAACCCGCCCTTGAAGTAACCGCTCATGACATCGTCCATGTTGTTGGCGGCAAGGGTAACTCTTCCCTGGATAAGAATACCGAGATGTCCCCAGCGTCCGCTTACGTCATTGGAGCCAGGAAGGTATCCCATTGCGGAGACCTCATTGTTGCCACGAAGGGTCATGAACTTTTCGAAGTTGCCTTCCCAGTTCTTCATCATGTAGTTGATCCAGTGCACCTTGATGAGTGACTTCATGAACTCGTGATCAGCTTCAGCAGCCCAGGCCCTCTTTACATCCTTCGCCATCGATTTGTTGGAGAGGCCCTTCTGCCATTCCGCATCGAAGGTGGGATCATCGATTGAAGAAGAGTAATCGATGTCCTTTGTCCTGTCAACAAAGCCAGCGAGGTCCTCACTCAGCATCTCACGGATTAGTTGTCGTATCATCAGTACCACACCTTTTTCATTCCGTCCTTCCTTCTGCCGTTCAACAGGTGATTGGGGATGTTGTAACTCTTGAATGAGCTGCTGAGTTTGATGGAATCATCGACCTGCAGGTCATCAGGGAGGACTTCAACGTTAGTCTTATCAAGGTCAAGGCTACCCTTCACGTAGAGGCCCACAGGTAGGTCTCGTATTGGTGTTTCCCTGAGGTTGAGATTGCCGTTGACTGTGAGATTGTCTGGTAGCTTTGTGATCTGTGATCCACCAAGGTCAATGTTTCCTGCAATCTGCATATCTGGTGGGAGTTCGGTCATGGTCGTTGAACCGCCAGTGAGACTGCCGACCTTGACATCCGAGCCGATTCGGGTCACAAGTGGTGAAAGCATGAGGTTCCTTCCCACCACCAGACCGTCTGGTATTTCACTGACCTGGGTACCGTACAGAGGAAGGTTTCCATCGACCTTCAAGCCCCTTGGAAGGCCAGTGGTGCTGGGATGGATGACGAGTGTTCCCTTCACGTGGAGGCCTGCAGGTATGTCAGTGACACCTCCACCTGCCTCACCTGCCTTGAGACCCATTGACATTCCACCCGAGAGGTCAAGGTCACCGTCGATGATGAGGTCCTCAGGACTGGGACTCTCACCGAGACTCTTGAACTTGGCCAGCTTCGCCTTCACCCTCTTGAACTTCTCGAAGGTGTTCACCTCGTAGCGCTCCTTACGCCAGCCAGCCTGGGACCTGCCGACGGTCTGCTTCCTGATGTCCTTGCTCACCTTCTTCCAGAGCTTTGCCTTGGTGGTTCGATAGGAGACAGGAGAGACAGTGGATGCGTCATAGACAACAGCGACCTTCCCGTCTTGTGATCCCGTGAACACCAATCCCTTGACGATTCCCCTGACAATGAGAGAGATCGGTTGGGCGGTGGGTGCCGTTATCCTGCCTGCGAGAGGTACACTCTCAAGGATCCTCTTTGAGCTTTCGATGATCTCCTCATCTAGACCGAGGAGCTCCATCTGCTCGATAATCGTGAGGGGCTTCCCATAGACCTTCGTCGCCACGTCCCTGTCGAAACAGATGTACCCGTAGAGGTTGATGGCGAGTTTGTAGATGTAGTTGCCGTAGAATCCGCTCTCGGTCTGGGTGCCTTGCAGGTCGTAGACGGTGTAGAGGCCCTTACCGTAGAGACCACCCTTGCCCTTGCCTGGCTCAAGCCTGTCCTCAACGATGAGGGGGATGAAGACATCGGGTGGCGACTGTGATCCGGTGTAGACGAATGCCATCGCACCGTAGACCTCCTCACGAAGGAGCATCTCTCTGATTAGCTGTCTTATCATGTTTACAGCACCTTATAATTGAGTCCGAGTTCCTTGGCGTACTCGACATCATGCCTCTCACAGTAGAAGGTGTCGATGACCCAGTTGTCAATGACGACCTCCTCGAGGCTTCCCCCCACACCCAGAACTCCCTCCTCATCGAGGGGCATCATCTCGTATTCCTGGTAGAGGTTGGGTCGCTTGGGAAGTCCTGAGCCGACGTGCCTCTGGATGTCGGTGGGCGTTGCATTGCTGAGGCGCTCAGTGGCAGCGTCCTCGGCCGAGGCAAATGTCACCCTGTACTTCTTGAAGGTGAAGAATGGCATCAGAAGCTGGACGCTGTCTGCGCCTCCCCACTTTGCTGGCCCACCAAAGCAACTGAGCTCGTTCTTGTTGGGGAAGTCAATGCCTGCGATCTTTCCCGGAACAGATGCGCCCCGGGGGAAGTAGTCTTCAAGTGCGCCATTTCCTGAATAGTGGCCGAGATAGTGGTAGACGAATAACTTGCTGGGGCTCTGGAAGTATGTGTGGTCAGCGTACTTGTTCCACATCTTCTTCTTGTCCCTTCTGAACTCTGCTGTCGACCTATGCTGTGGATAATACAGAGCATCCCCATCGCCCTCTTCCCGCTCAGCGTTTGGCTCTTGCTTTGGAGTCTTGCCCAGGACATCTGCTAGTGACTTCTCCTGCAGTATCATCTCTCTGATCAGCTGTCTTATCATCCTTCCTCCTTCAGCGCTTTCTCTATCTCTTGCCTGTCGACAAGTTTCATGTCCTCGTCGTATATTGGCAGGTTGGGCTTCAGGACATGCCTAGCGGCACCGACTGCCCGCCCCGGTGGCCGGTCCTTCTGTTTCGGTGAATCTCTGACCATGTTCAGGAACTCCCGTCCCTCATAGGCGATGACGATTCCGACAGGTTTCCAGTTGTCGACAATGAACTCGTTGTGTCGTGACAGTTCGGGCTTGAAAGTTTCCCTATCGAGGATGTACTCACCGCTTGTGAGATTGTTGAACGTCAGTGCCCTTCGGGGAGTGCCTGATGACCTGTACTTCGAGATGACATCTTGTGGGATATCCTTGAAGTACCCGCTGGTGATGGCGTTCATGTCATTCGCCGCGAGGGTGACCCTTCCCTGGACTATGACACCAGCCTTCCCCCAGCTGCTCGTGACCCTCCCAGCCCCGGGTAAGTATCCCATCGTGGCGATCTCATTGTTTCTTGGGAGTCTCAACAAATCTTCGAGCCCGTAAGCGATGTTCCACCCAGACAACCAGTGGACCTTGATGATCGACTTCATGAACTCGTGGTCGGCCTCGGCGGCCCAGGCCCTCTTTATGTCTTTTGCCTGAGCCTTGTGTGGGCGATCCTTGTAGTAGGGATCGTCGAAGGTAGGATCGCTCATCGAGTGCATGTAGTCGATGTCCTTCGTCTTCTCCTTGAATCTGGTGAGGTCTTCGAGTAGCATCTCACGGATTAGTTGTCTTATCACCACAGCACCTTGTACTTCAGGCAGAGCTCCTCAGCGTACTCTGCCTCTTCTTTTGGCCCATAGCAGGTGTCCACGATCCAGTTGTCAATGACGACCTCTTCCAAGGTGTTGTAGCCCCCAAGATCTTCATCATCTATTGGAAAGTCGGTGTCACTCGCCAGGGTAGAGGGTCTCTTTGCGAGCCCTGAACCCTTCATCCTCTCAATGTCTTTCGGTGTCGCATTGCTGAGCCTCTCGGTGGCTGCGTCCACCGTAGAGACGAGGGTGACTCGGTACTTCTTGAAGGTGAAGTAGGGTCCCCCTGCGTACAATTCGTAGCCTTCAGGGTCACCTGGTGGTGTGTAACCGAAACAGCTGATCTCGTTGCGGCTGGGAATGTGAATACCAGGAACCCTTCCTGTGACGACCTTGCCCTCTGGGAAGTAGTCGGTGAGTGAGTTGCCTCCCGAATAGAGTCCGAGGTAGTGAATGACCTGCAGTTTCTTCGGGTCCTGGAAGAACGACATGTCGGCATACTGGTTCCAGTCCTTCTTGATCCAGCGCCTGTAGTTTGTGGTGGCCTTGTCACCGTACTTGAGTCCGCCACCCTGGGAGTCGTCTGTGTCGACACCCAGGCCTGGGTTTCTTCTTCCACGTGTGATAGTGCCCAGTGTCTTCTCTTGGAGGAGCATCTCCCTAATCAGGTTTCGTATCATATCTTCTCACACTTCAGGCCGATCTTCTTCGCGTAAGCCATGTTCTCTTCGTGACAGTAGTAAGTATCGATGATCCAGTTGTCGATAACGACATCCTGCAACTTCCTACGCTCTCCAACCCCTTCCCGGTCCAGCGGAAAGTGGCTGTGTGGGGTGTTGGCCGGAGGTCTCTTGGGAACGCCTGAGCTCTTGAACTTCTCGAATTCTATGGGAGTGGCTAGACTCAAGAGCTCAGTCCCAAGGTCATACAGGGATGCTAGGGTAACACGGTACTTCTTGAAGGTGAAGAACTCATCCCTGAACGAGTCGAACTCATCGCTGTGCTGCATCTTCAATTCAGACTCTGTAGGCTTGATGATTCCGAAGCAGTTCATCTCATTCTTGCTTGGGAAGTCTATTCCCGGTATCTTTCCAATCTTAACTTGCCTCGGTGGAAAGTAATCCTTCAGTGAACCCCTGCCAGAGTACAGGCCGAGCTTGTGATAGACGTAGAGGTTCTTCGGGTCCTGGAAGAAGGCCTGATCAGCGTGCTTGTTCCACTGGGACTTCATGTTCCTTCTGTAGTCCGAAGTCGCCTTGTTGTACATGTAGTCAAGGGGTGGCCTGTAGTCACTATCGATGTTGACACCTGGGGGCGCCTCTTCTGGTGAGGGTGTCTTGACGACGTCCTCGAGCGTCTTCTCTTGTAGCAGTATCTCACGTATCAGTTTTCGAAGCTGCATTGAGCCACTCCCTTGCGAGGTTCGCCTGCTTCCTCTTCATGAATGGGATACCGAACTCCTCGAGCATCCTGAAGATCTGCGTCCACATCTCACCCTTTGTCATTGGTGACCTTCCTTCAAACTCCCGCCACTTGTTGGGACTAGTGTGGTCGAGGACATCCTTGAGTGTGTTGTAGGTCGATTCCGTGAGGACGAAACCGATGGGCTTCCAATTGTCGACCAGGAACTCATTGTATCCCTGTTCATCGGGTCTGAAGGAATCCCCATCGAGGATGTAGCCTTCTCCCTCGAAGGTGTCCCTGTAGGACTGAGGCCTTTTTGGGACCCCGGAGTGCCTGTACTTCCACATCCTTGAGAACTGTCCGGGGCCGGAGAAGTATCCGGTGTAGAGTCGGTTCATGTCGTTGTGGGCGATGGTGGTCCTGCCTTGGAGCTGGAATCCGGCGCCACCCCACCCCCAGTTGGTGTAGGGAGGCTTCAGGTATCCCATGGTGGAGATCTCATCCTTCCTGTCGCTACTGAGGAACTTCCTCATCTTTTCTGGGTTGATGTCCTTCATCCAGTGGATCTTGGTGACGGATTCCATAAACTGATGGTCGGCTTCCTCCTTCCAGGCGGTCTTGAGTGCCCTTGCATTCTTTCGAGCTTCACGATCTTCCTCGAAAGTGGGGTCTTTCTCGATGTCGATTCTGTACTCATGGGATGCCGCCTTCTTTCTAAAGCCCGCCAGGTTCTCGAGGATCATTTCTCTGATGAGGAAGCGAATCGCTCTAGAATCCGTCATAGTCCTCCTCCAGCTCACCCCGTAGGGCGGCTTCTATCTTCTCCTTGGGTATCTCTTTCATCTGCCAGTCGTAGATCGGGAGACCAAGCTCAAGGATGACCTCGGCGTATCGAGTGTTGATGAAATTGCCCTTTTCGACGTTGTCCTGCACATTACCCGGAAACCCCAACAGGCTGACGATAATGCCCATCGGCTTCCAGTTGTCAACGATGAACTCACTACGACGAGACTCGTATGGATCGAAGGAGTCCTTGTCGAGAATGTACTTGCCACTTCCACCGCCCCAGACCTCGGGTCCGCTGAACAAAAGGGGGCGCTTTGGGACTCCTGAGGACGCGTACTTCTCCAGGGTCTCTGGTGGGGTCTGCCCGTGGTATCCACTGTTCACAGTGTTCATGTCATTCGAGGCGAGGGTAGTCCTGCCCTTCACGATGACTCCGACAGTGCCCCATGAGCTGAAGAACTTGTTTGAGCCTGGGAGGTAGCCGCTCGTTGAGATCTCGTTCTTCCCCGAGAGCTTGAGGAAGTTACGCAGCTTCTTCTCCCAGTCGAGACCACCGGTCCAGTGGATCTTGATGAGGGAGTCGATGAATCTGTGGTCGGCCTCGGCAGCCCATGCTCTCTTCACATCCCTCGCCATTGGCTTGTTGACGAGGCTTCCCTGCCGAGGGTCCTCGAAGGTGGGATCGTCGAGGTTGGCCATGTAGTCGATGCCGCTTGTGCGGGCCTGGAATCCCTTGAGATCCTCAAGGAGTGCCATCCTTACGATTCTTCTGACCAAGGACTCTCCCATTGCAGTATTGGCAAGCCTGCCTGATTGTATTGCAATAAGAAGCCTGCCAAGCTTCCGGTCCAGCTCCTCCTCACTCATCTGGAGGACTCTGTCCTCGAAGTCTTCTATCGTCCTGAAGCCGGGAACAACTATCTCCATCGCACTGAAAATGGGCTGTGGGATGTTATTACGGTATCCCCTGAACTTCCCCAGCATTCCGAGGACCTGTTCCTTCGTGTTCCCTGCGTTGATGAGACCGCCGAGGTAGTTTGCAATGTGGGGTGCAAGAGATGAGAGGGCTTCGATAGCCTGGTGTATCTCGTAGAACTCATTGATGCGTGCCATAGAGGATCTCACCTCCCGAACCTCTTCGCGAACTGATCTATGTCGAACCATTCGCCTTCCACGAACCTTCTGTCCTTGTTGAAGATGACATGCATGTTACTGGGATCGGAACCTGCCTCAGCCCCAAGGTCCATCCACTTGTCAATCACTATCCTCAATGGGGTGTCACCAACCTCGAGACCGTAGGCATTGATGACCTTACCCCAGTTGTGTGAGAGAAGTGTACGAAGGGCAGCTGACCTGACTTCCGATTGGATATCCGAGTAGTAGAGTTCTCCCATGTTCTTGTACGGAGGGATAGGCTTTCCATCCAACTTCCTGCCACCCTGCCTTCTCCAGTCGTCCATCTTCTTCCCCATCTCTGACTTTGCGTCGTACGCCGCCTGTTCTGCAGGTGTCCTCGGAGGTGGAGGAGGAATCGGGTCTGTCTCCTTCTTGAGCTCCTGTAGGAACGTGGCCATGAGCTTCGGGTCCTTCTCGATCTGGAATGCTGCCCACTCGCCGTGGTCCCTACGATTGGGTTCGAAGAAGTACTCACCATCCGGACTGATCCATCCCGCTGAGTGTGTCACCGAGGATGCGAAGTTCGACGGTACACTGGATTCGGCAAGAATAGATCGCACTAGATTCCTGACCAGAGCCTCATGCTTGATGTGGACCTTGACGCGCTCCTTTTGTGCGACAATATCCTCGTCAGAGGCGTTTGCAGAAGGTCCCCAATCTGGCATAAGAGGGTCAGACAGGCATGCGTTGGCATCGACTTCGAATGAGTCGGGTGTCACCTGCGCCCTGCTGTGAAGGATTCCTGTGTGACTGAAGCCTGGTAAGACGTACATCGGGGTGTCAGCTTCTACAGCATTGCGACAGGCCTGCTTGTATGGAACGACCTTGTCCTTGTCACCAATGATTGTAATTGAACCAGGTGCCGCCCTCCTTACGGGAGCATTTGACCATTTTCTGTATGACGACGGAGCCATGAAGGTGACGGCAGGATCCATGCCCGCCATCTCAGGGTCCATTACGGCATTGTTGTAAACCGGTGCACCACGAGAGTAGGCGACGACACGCTCAGGATTCATCTGCTTGAGCTTCTGTGCCACGAAATTTGCCTCATCGGGCTTCACCTTTCCTGTCCTTCCGTCGTATACGGCAGGAACGTGAACTCGATCTTCGAACTCCTTACCCGTCATGCCGTAGCCGGGTATTCCGACGGTAACCTCAGAGATGATATCACGAATGAGTAACCTGATCGTGCTTTCATCCATTTCAAACCTCTTCACCTTCTTTAGCACACTCTGTCTCGTCTTCTCATAATCGTCATCATTGCCTCCGCGTCCTGTGTCCACAGATCTTGGGTATGGCTTCTTTGGGTAGGTCTTCCACTTCTTGATGAACTTTGGTGGGATCCACCCTCGATAGGCGAAGACCCCTCCACCGACGCTCATTGTGAGGAAGCCTGCCATCCCCTGTTCAGCGTCCTTCAGGAGGGCATAGTACTCATCGTCCTTGACCCACTCTGAACCACCATCTGGATCATCACCCTCGTACTTCCCGTACGCCTTGGACTGGTTGGCTTGGCGGACGACGGCGAGGATGTTCTTGACGTGCTGCTCCCTTCCAATAACAGCACCTTCCCTGGGCCTGATTACAGTCCGCCAACCTCCCTTTTCAGGATCCCATCCACCCCCAACATCCTCACCGTCTGTCCTCTTCAGGTTGTACTCTCTCCTGAGATTGAACCACCCCATTCGGTCCTCGTCGGGGACGATCCTTGAGATGTCAGGAATCTCAACCTTGAGGATGAGCGGGTTTCCGCCGTACCATATCGAGGCACGTGTCGCGTAGTTTTCTGCCTTCACGGGATCCATTGTGAAGTAGACGTTCTTTGAGGAGTAGCCCGCGATCTGGTCAGCGTAGGCTTCTTCGAACTTTCCGGGAAGCATCCCTTTCTTCTCTATATCCTTCCAACGTATGTCGGATGTTCCGTGATAGGCAGTGATAGTGCCCTTTGCGCCACCCGTTGCGATGTCCGTGGTCCTCGGTGCGCTGCTGGTCTGACCTATTGTCTGTCCCTCGTACTTGTCATCCGGGGAGAGAATTTTGTAATCAGGCGTCACCCTTGGATCTGCCTGCATCAGGTGGGTGAGTAGCTTCTTGAAAGATGTCTCTTTGCCGATGAATGCAACGTCACCAGATGGAATGACGTATGACTTGTCTTTGACGGTCTCTGAGGGAGTGCTGGCACTTCTGCGATTCTGATTGCCCGTCCAACCAGCAGCCAAGTCCACAAGTTTGTTTTCTGTGTCCACGAGAAGGTACTCAAAGTAAGCACCTCCTGTTGGGCCATAGTTGGTTGCGGTGTCAGGGACGTCGGCTTCGGTCTTCCATTGGGCTGAGAGTGTGCCTGGTACGTTCTTTCGCCACTTGAAAGTCGAGTCCTTGTATTTCTCTTCTACACTGCTCTTCGAGAATATGCCGAGATTGGTGAGTTCCTCTGCCTTCTGGATCTGGTCTGGTGTGAGATCGTAATCCTTACCAGCCACCTTATGGTAGTAATCTGTGGTGGTCCCCGGTATTAGTGTGGGCTTTCCGTTAGGACCCACTGCGTAGTACAGGACGTATCCACCTGCAACGGGACGAGCGTAGTACTTCGTGTCAGATGGAACTGGTCCATTGGGTGTGTTTCGAAGTTCAAGGAGCAGAGCCTCACGAATGAGATGCCTAAGTGTTGGTTTCATACCAAGGTTTCCATTCATTAGGTATGCCCCGAGCAATCAGTTTATGGTATCATCATCAATCGATGTTGCAGCAATCTGTAGTGCGATCTTGATCTCAGAGGCATCCATCATGTCCATTGCTGATGCCTCATCAAGCATTTCAAGCAGGCCATGGTAGAACATGCACTTTGTCATGTTGTCAGTGAAGTCCTGCGCTCTTTCAACGACGGTGTCAAGTGGACCAGGCACAGGTTTTTTGAGTTTAGAGCGGGACCTTTGCTTTGTTCCCTTCATGCACGACCGCCCATTGCGAGCAATCTACCGCGTGACCAGTTACCACGATTTAGGCGTCTTTGACTTGCCCTTTCAACTAGTGATGATATCCACGGGTTTGCCGTTTCCTTAACGACCTTTGTGTCAACAACCTTTACGTTGTGTGACGAGAGCGCGGAGACAGCCTGTAGGTTATCATCGTCATCATCATAGAATACAAGCTCGTCTGGCTTATACTTCGTTATGAACTTGTCAAGTATGACGTTTGTCTTGTTTGCAGAGACTGGGCCTGGCATATGACCTACACCATAGATGTCTGCCATTTCAACCAGAACACCATGACGTGCAAGGAAACCCTGGATGTCTCTTCTCGTGTTGACAGGTCTCTCATTCCCATCAAGGCACATTACAGTACCGCCACCCCTTCTGCCAGTGACGACCCCCACAATATTGTCACCGGTGGATGCCTTTCTTGCTATTTCCATGATGCCTGGTATTGCTGTGGCTCCTTCAAGATCATTCACATGTGAGAAGTCAAGGACGTCCTCTGTCCCAACACCTGTTTCTTGGCCGATTTCCCTTGGGGTCGTTCCGATATTGCCAGACCTGATGATCTTTGTGTACTCCCTGAATCCTGCCGTGTTGATGTATGCGGCGTTACAGTGCGGGTACTTCTTAGCAAAAACGATATAGGAACGATTCAAGCCAATGTCTTCAAGCCATTCAATTGGATCGGTTGATTCACCGTGTTCGAAGTGAGCAATGCCGATTGTCCCCTCAGTGTGGGCCAATGTATCATCAAAATCGAACACGAACACCTTCATTGTTCTACCTATGCTGTTTCTAGCTGCCGTTGTAAAGAAGCACCTCTGACTCACCCTGCATGAATCTCTCATCCTCTTTGATGACGATTCCCTGTTCATCACACCTGACTGTCGCTGTGAGGTAGTGACGACCAAGACCGGGCCTCAGTGTGTGTATAATCTCCTCAAGCCTCTCAAGTTCAGCAGCTTTTTCAGTGGGAGGTGTCCCGGTAAGGGCAGGATAACATCCCGTCTTTGTAATGATGAAAAGCTGGTACCTCACTTGAACCACTCAACGTATGTCATGAGTGACCTGTTCCTCTCATCCCTCATGTCACGCATGTTGATGTCAAGGCTTAGCCCCATCACGATCCCTTCGGCCTCATCCCAGGCGGCGATCTCCTCACGAAGGACGTCAAACTTGTGCCTGTTTGACCTCGTTGTCGTCTTGCCTGCGTACCTGATGTATCCGTCTGGATACTTCCTGAAGTACTCTGGGTCCGAGAACACCGCAGCGTGCCCCGCCTCGTGAAGAAGGGCAAACATCTGTGACTTCTTCGTGTTCGATGAATTGATGGTGATGTTCCTGAGTGCCGGCACAATACCGTCGACTTCGTCCTTTGAGAAGATGACATTCCATCCCATGCCAGACACATGCTCTGCGAGCCTGTGCAGCTCGGTGATCTGTCTCTTCGTTCCTTCGCAACGATAGTGACCGGTCTTTAGCTTGGGAATACCCGCAATCTTTCCCCTAAACTCTGTCTTCATGGTTCTGCCTTCATTGCCTCATCGGCAGGAATGTGGACCACACGACCATCAGGCATCTCAACAACAAGAACCATCTTCTGTTGGGCAGTACCGCCCGTAAGGTGCATCCCTGTCTCAGCGAATACAATTCCTGTGACACGTCCGACCTTTCCCATGTTGAATACGTGATACACGCTATCATTTACACGAAACATTCACTTCTCCTTGTATGAATACTACACAGCTTTGTGACTAGTTACAACTTGAGGGCTAAGCTTCATGGAAAAGCTAGTATCACGTCTTAGAGAGCTTGTATTCTTCCATGATTCTGAACCCCTCGAGCTGATGGGTGGCATCTTTCGTCTGATGACACCGTTCCACCTTGGACTAGAAGCCTGTTCACTGTCTCTCATGTTGACCGGCATACTCTCTTCCATTGCGGCTCTATCAGGTGACCTCAAAGCGAGGTCATTGGCGAATCTTGTAGGTGTCACTGTCCCAGTTGCATTGATACTTACGGATGTGAAGGGGTGGGACGCAAATTGCCTCCCCGACGTTGTGTTCACACTCATCATATCTGCCTGGTGTCTCACCAGGACAATGTCTGAAATGAACAGTCGGAGTACAAAATGACGTCCGAATCCCTTTACACAGTTGTTATCGCCCTCATCACGGCCGTCAGTTCAACGGCGGCTTGGAGCTTCTGGACTAAGAGGCTTGCCATCCAGGCAAACGATGCCAGGGAGGAGGAGAAGCAGAAGCACCTCTATCGTGATGACCTGCGAGAGAGGGTCGCAGTCCTCGAATCCAAACTTGAGGAATCACACAAGGAAAGGGACGAGCTGATGAACAAGATTGTCAAGCTTTCCGAGACCATTGCCGCCATGAAGGTTGAGATCGAGTTCCTCCGTAAGGAGAACGAATCCCTAAAGCGTCAACTGAGGAACTCTAACAGAGATTAGCCTCTGGGTTCACTCAGTGTCATCCTGTGACTCCCCGTCGTCATTGATGGGGTTTACCATGGACTGCGCAGCGAATGCAACGGGATTCCACCAGTGTGGTGTCGGACCGTGGTTCCACTTCGCAAACCTGACCTTGGCACCGTGATAGTAGTTTCGATAGCTTGCAACGGCATCACCAGGCACCTTGAAGTTGTCAGGCATGGCAAGCGCAAATGGCGTCATGCTGAGTGGGTCGTTGGTGTCTGTGGCATCGAATACAGGGGGCGGAAACCTGCCGGCCCATCGGGTCACCTCCTCACTCTTTGAGACCTTGCCGTAACGCTTGGTGTACTCAGCGCAAAGAGCCATACCGTGGCGAACGAGCCAGTTGTAGTTGCCCCAGTTGCGGCGTGCCCACACAGCAGACGGATGGTTCATGTGTGTCATGGAGTAGGGTGGAATGAGATCAGGATGTGGGATGTGTTCCTTGAGCCACTCCTTCAGAAGCTTGCCCTTGAGGTTAGGAGGGGGATTCAGCATCTTGGACCAGCCGATCCAGTGCGCTGTGCACAATAGTTGGTTGGTCTCGAGTGCCATCTTTGGAATGTGCTTGTCACACATGTACTCTGCAGCTCGAGCCGGTTCCTTATCGAGAACGAAGATATTCAAGGTGCACTCCTTGCCTAAGTGATTCTATTCAGACAGACAGGCTTTACAAGTCAGGCGGCGACCGGCTCACGCTTTTCGTAACGGACGCCGGTGGTGAGCTGGAGGACTGCAAGCTCCTTCGCCTTGGCCTCGACGACACAGTCAATGTCAAGACCCCAGTCGTTCACGGGACCGTCGACGTAATCGGAGTGTGCCGTGTCAACGCAGTCCTTGCCCTCACGCTTGGAGGCAGACTCGGAGTAGTGGGTGACAGGCCTGATACCAATCGGCCAGGTGGATGCCGCGAGGTGAAGAGCATCACGCTCAGAGAGTCCACCGTCACAGAACTTGTGGTGATGGTAGTCAAAGACGACCGGAGTCCCGGTGCGTTGCCAGACCTTGTGTAGGTCGACGACGCTGTAACAGTTGGCCTTGTCATCGTTCTCGAGGGTGAGGCGATCACGAACTGACAGTGGGATCCGCTCAAAGTTCTTGCACCAGCGATCCATGGCAGAGTCCTTGTCACCAAAGACACCGCCCATGTGGATGTTGATCTTGTTACGGTGGTCACGAGGAAGACCCATTACATCCATGATCTCACCATGGATGCGAAGGTCACGTAGGCAATTCTCGATAACGGAATCACGTTGGGATGTGAGGGAGTTGAACTGTGCCGGGTGAAAGGAGAGTCGTTGGCCACCTGCGATTGCCGTCGCAGCAGCAAGTTCGAGGTTGGCGCGGATGGTGGGCCAGTCAGGCATGTCAGTGAGCTCGTACTCAGAAGCCCACGGAAAGAGATCCGATGTCATTCGATAGACCGGAATGCCGTTGCGGTTGTTCCATTCGACGATACCGCACAGGATCTCGGTGTTCTCCACACCAAGACGGGAGGCGTGTTGGATCCCCTTCGTCTGCCAGGTACGCTTGATCATGTGGCGGAAACCACCACGATTGCCAAGGGTGAGGTTGAGGCAAGCATAACCGAATCGGATTGACATTCTACCTCCAATCCGATTATATCACATTTCAGTACAGCTTTACAAGTCTTTGTTCCGACCGGAACAAAAGATCAGCCTCAACCCTTGCCCGCCCTCTTGTACTCGTACTTCAGGTAGTCATGAATGACGTCCATGTACTCATCACAAACGGCAATCTTCTCCTGCACCCATTCAGGCAGGTCATCAGAGTCACCGACCATGTCATGAAGTGACTGGGCCTTTGATGTGATAGAGTAGAGGTTCGACTTTATCATGCCGGCCTCCTCATGTGGGTCGGAATCCTCGAATGAGAGTCCACCGCCTGCGGGTTTGGGATGGTAACCACCCTCATCTTTCTGAAGTTCTATCTCTTCCCTGATGAGGGAACGCAGCCTGTTCGCACTTATACGCATTACTTTTCCCTCTTTGAGATGGGTTTGCCTGTCCCAACAATTGTGGCAGCCTGTATGAGAGTCCAGGGATTGATACCCCTCTTCTTTGCCCAATCGAACTTACCGTCGGCAATTGCCTTCTTGCCATCCCAATTGTACTTCTTTAAGATTGAGATGACACCGGGCGAGGCCTTGTAGGTCTTGCCCTGGTAATCAGCGGTCATGGTTGCTTCAAACATCTGTGGTTCGGCATCATTCTCAAATAACGTGCCTTCCCTGAGAATCTCTTCCCGAACAATTCTTCGAAGCTGTGTCTCGGTAAGCCTCATGGCATGCTCAGTAAATGCCGTATGCAGACAGGATCTTGGGCACCATTCTCTTCATGCTTGTCTCACTGTATCCGTAACCATTGCGCTTGCTCATGGTGCGGAGGTAGTGGAGGACAAGTCCTTCCTGTTCATCACGACCAGAGGTGTCGAGGATCTCCATGTCAAAGTTTGGAAACTCCTGCCTGAAGAGGTGCACTTCCTCAGGCTCGTCACTGCGTTCATACTCGTCCTCACCGCCACGTGGGTAATCGCCATAGCTTCCGTATCCGTATGACATGCCGTGACGACCGCCGCCGTACCTGCCCATTTCATTGAGCCTTCCTGCCTCTTCACGAATGATCTGACGAAGCCTGTTCTCAGTTAGCCTAATTGCCATGTTGTTCTCCCTTATTGTGATTCTAAGTGGTCCTATGCCTTTGATAACTCGATGCCACGATTCCGCAGGAATGTTGTAAGACTTGCCTTCGATCAAC
>Ga0315905_10001629_pt1 | contig 23966 bp, 24 predicted proteins | sample LakEriMetagenome_5_FD_203522 | JGI IMG/M metagenome (GOLD analysis project Ga0315905, IMG submission 203522) | Freshwater fungal communities from buoy surface, Lake Erie, Ohio, United States - Buoy 4 MA121 | ecosystem: Environmental > Aquatic > Freshwater > Lake | place: USA: Lake Erie, Ohio...
TGAGGGGACGCGCCGCAACAACAAACTGCTCCTGTACGCATCCATTCTCATATTCGGCGTATCGTCCATCGCCGTGTTCGGTTCGCTTGTCTATTTCAGGCGCGCGATGAATGACATGGAAATGCTGACTACGGTGAATCGCGACGCCCTCCTCGTCTTTGCGGGCGAGATCAACGGACTCGTCGCAACAGCCAAAAAGATAGATGATGCCGGCAAGGCCAACGCCGCCGCGCTCGACGCCACATCTAAAGCCCAGGCGGAAACGGCGAACGCTTTGCAAGCGCTTTCACGCGCGACTGCGAACGTGAACCTTTCGCTGACGCAGTTGACCAACCAGGACAAGACGCTCGCCGCGATCAAGCAATCGATCGACGAATTGAACTCGATCACTAAGGCGAATACGACGCGGCTCAACGAGCTGCGCGCGTCGGCGTCCGCGACGGCGAAACCCGCCCCAACGCCGGTCGTTGCGCCCTCTCCCTCGCCGGCGCCGGCGCCGCAGGCGGCCGCGCCCTCGCGCCCCAATCAGCGCGCAAGCGCGCAGCGAACGTCCGGAAATGCGTCAGCCCGGGCCCGGCCGCCACGTCAGCTCTCCAGCGCGTCTGCGACCGCCCCGCGCGATACAATGATCCGTTACCCCTGAGCCTGAGGTCGGGATGCAGTCCGAAATTCGCTCGTTCGAGGACGTCGCGCATGTGAAAAGCGTCGCGCGCTATTCGCGGGCGGAACGCACTGGCCTCATCGCAGGGGACATGATCCTCGCTTTCGGTGAACATCCGCCCAGGCTCGTGCAGGAATCGCCGGAGTCTCTTGAGACGATGAAAAGCGATGATCTGCTCACGATCGTGCGCGACGGCGTATTCTTTCGGCTAGCCTACGGCGATGGCCTTGAAGGCGCAGACATTGAGCAAGGGCCCGCTGCGGAGGGCGTCACCGTGCCTCTCGGCGTCGACTGGCCCCGCTACTGGGGAGGACTGCAGCCTGGCGGTGGGTTCATTCTTATACCAGAGCGTGTTTCATGGGCGTGGGCGCTGTTCCCGCCCCTGCTCTATATGCGCTTCCGGCAATGGATGATGTTCGCCGCCACGGTGTTGACATGGGCCGTCGGTTTTCTGGCGGGCGGTCCCATCATCTTTGTGATCGCTTATGTCGTCACAACAATTCCGCCTCTGGCGCTCGGCGCGGCACTGTTGCGAGAAGCGGCGTTGAAACATGGGTATGTCGCACGGGGCCTGTACTCGATCGCCTCGTCTGGCCATGCGGCGAGCGTGGAGATCGCAACCTCACGCGCGCTCAAGCAGCCCAAGGAAGCCCAGGCAGCCGCGCCGCATCAGTGAGATGGGCGTCCCGCGTGAAGCGTGGCGATCGCCTCAACGACATCCGCAGGCAAGCCGGTCCGTCGCATGATTTGCTCGTTTGGCTTTCCTTCGCGTGCGAGCTTGATCGCCTGCTCGAGGCTTTCGGGCGAGTCGCGGCCTGAAGCCGGCTCCTGCGCGCGAAGCTGTAGCAACTTGAGATCCGTTTGAAGCTGGCTCAGCGAGCTCGACATCTGCGCCTCGCGCTCACGGGTGTGGCGACGCAGCGCGAGCTCATGCTTATCGAGACGCACAGTCAGTTCGGCGAGCGCCCTGGTGAACTCTTCCGTCTGGGCCGCGACTTTGCGCTGCTGGGCGCGCATCATAAATGCAACCGCGGCAAGGCTCGCAGCCATTACGACTGAGAGGGCGAGCATTTCAACGACGACGTTCATCTTTGGCCTCTTCCGCCTCTTTCCACGACGCGATCACAAGATCGAGACTGCGCACACGCTCCTGCAAGCGGAGAGCAAGCGCTTCGCTTCGTTGATGCAAATCGCGGACCATGAGGACAGCTTCAGACGAAAGCCCGTCCGGGGGAGGCAGTTTCGATAAACCCTCCCGCACCGAGGCCACGCCGCTTTCCAATGCGCGCATGTCATCGGTTGCAAGAGAAGCTTCGACTGCGTCGAGGGCGGCCCGAAGGGCCAGCAACTCGGCGGCGCTCATCACCGATCCAGATCGTAGCGCGAAAGATCGGCTTCGATCATGCGCTCGGCGAGCGCGTCATAGTCAATGGGATAAGCGTTATTGCGAATGGCGTCGCGGATCTTGTCGATCCGGCCACGGTCAAGCGGGGCCGAACCCGCGCTCGCGCCCGAGGAGGATACTTGAATGACCTCAGCTCCCGCGCTGGCCGCCGCCGAGGCGGACGCATTGCGCCCGGCCGAAGACGAGCCGTCCGCCTTGCTTCCCTTACGGGCGGCGGGGTCGAGATAGGTCAGGTTTTGGCGAATGCCGTCGATCATGTGACACCTTCCAAGCCTATAACGGCTGTTGAACCCATTTCTTTAGCGCCGTTGCGGCGCAGGGAGAGAAGAAACTACATTTGAGAGACGATAACTTTCTTGTCTCGTTCAAGGCGCCCCTTCAGGGCCACCCCGGTCTTTATGTTGCGGACTGCGATCAGGTCGCCCTCGTAGCCGTCTTCCTCAGCGCGCGCAGGCGCTGCTATCTCGAATCCAGAACCGGTGGCCACGAGCATGACGCTTTCTCCTTTGAGCACAAGCGGTGTGCGCGCGACATTGCGTGTGGTCAAGGCTACGCCTGCAGTTACGCTCGCGGTGAGCCGCAAGCCGGCCGCCTGAGACAAGGAACGCAACGCCTGTGCGGGCGGCGGGCTCGTGACGACGCGCTCCTCGAGCGCGTCTTCGCTCAATACAGTCCCCGCGGCCAAAGAGGTGCGCGGCGTCACCACCGTCCATTCGCGAGCGCCCGGCGCAGATGGAACGCCCGGCAGGATGGAGCCGACAGGGCCAGCGTCTGTCCGAAGCACGAACCGCCAGGGCGCCGGCGCTTTGCATTCAACAATCAGGCTTGAGCTTGCAGCGCTCCGCCCCGATATCTGCAGCTCTTCGCAGGCAGCCACACGGACGCGTGGATCTAGCGGTCCGATGGTGTCGGGCGAGCTGACCCGACGCCCATTATCGGAAAGCCATTGAGCGACCCGCTCACGGATATGTTCGGCGCCCCAATGGGACTCCTGCGCGCGAGCCGAGAGGGCGCCAATCGCGCAAAAGGCTGCGAGGACATAAGCGAAGCAAAATCGCATGAACGGGTTCATCGCATCAAAACCGCGACTGAGTTGGGGGGAATCACTGGATTCGCTTTCATGCTGCGCGCGAGCGCTTTCTCGGGCGTTACCTCGTCGATGCGAACGATCTGCCAAGCGGAGCCGGGCGAACGCCGCCCGTCCTGCAGATGAACGAGGAAGTAATCTCCAACCGAAACGCCGTGCTCCTGACCGACGGACAGAACGGCGCCACGCGCGCCGACCTCCAGCACCACAGCGCGCAATGGTTTGCAGGCAAGCGTCGCCTCGAGCTGCGCGCGGACCTTGGCGAACAATGGCTCCAGATTGACGACTGGCGCGGAGTTAACCGCTTCATCCATTCCGAACAGGGATCTTCGATCAGCGATCGAAAGCTTCTGGACCACATCACCGACGATCGCGCCGGTAAAGTTATCGCGCAGCTTAAGCGAGATCGTGAAGGCCAGATCGGTCACGTTCGCCACGAGATTATCGCGACGGTGACGCTCCACAACCAAGGCGCCGCTCAAGGAATAGCCGCCGGGGCTCGGTAATTCTCCCAGCAATTGAGCTTGATAATCGTTGTCGGACGCGCGAAAGCGCTCCGCGCCGCGCGGCCGGCCAAGCCAGCGATGATCGACGACCCGGAAAGCGCCGCCTTCGGCGAGGATGGAGGAAGCCTGCGCCAGACCTTCGTTCATCGCGGTCACGACATAGCCAGGAACCCCAGGCGCGGCGCGCACGATCACTTCGCGCAGGTTCAAATCAACGCGGCGACCGCCGCAGGTTTCCTGCTCGACCTCGCCAATCGCTTCAACAACGACCACGAAGGAAGCGCCCTCGCGCCCCTCGCGCACCACTTGATAGCCCTTGAAGCGCCCTTCAACGAGAGCGGAGGTTTCTTCCTGCAGGGCGCCAGAAGCGCCCACATGGCTGAAGCCACGCATTTTCATGCCGAGTTTGCCAGCGGCGTCATAAAGCGCCTCCGCAAGCGCCGCCTTGCGCGCCGAGTCCGTGCCGCCGCCCGCGATAGCGGCGCGACCTTCACCGGTGACTACGCGATAGCCAGCTTCAACTTCACCAATAAAGCTGGCGAGAAACAGCAGGCAGGAAGCAAAAAGACGACGCATCGGCTTGATCCTCAGCGAAACACCGGTCGCCCCATGCGCCGCATGGCGGACGCCTCGGATGCGGAAACCTCAAGCTCGGCTTCATAGACATCGGCTTGATACGGCTGAATGCGCACGACGCGGACACCGCGCAGCAACCCCTCCACATCGGACCGAACGGTGTCTGCGACGACGCGGCCCTCCATCACCGATGTGCGCGCAGCGACGTCCGCTCCATAAATCTTCTCGACGAGGTCCCGCATCGCGGCGAGACGCGCCGCACGAATAGCGTTCAATTGACGCTGCGCCGGCGTGCGCCCAGGCTGCGCTGACACGGTCGCATAACCGATCGCCCGCAGCGGCGGCGCGCTGGCGCTCGTCTCCAGCAACGGATCTTCGTGCACGGCGCATCCCGCGGTGGTTAAAGCCAACAACGCCGCCAAAGCCATCTTTCTCACGCCAAAACCCTCGTCGAAATTCTTCCAGACCAGTTCAGCAAGAACCGTGCCGCAAGAAAATCGATGGCATACGCCTTGCTAACTCCCCTTCGAAAGCCCGTTGAACGACGTTTTTCGCCGGGTTTGCGACGGTGAAACGTCATTCGACGGAAAACCGACAGCGGAGAGAGTGAGTGGCGGACGTAGCTTTGACACCCCAGGCAGGCGGCGCACGAATTGCCAGCACCGTGGTCCTGCCGCTGGCGCTTGTGGCGATGATCCTCCTCATGGTCATCCCAGTGCCCCCGCTGCTGCTCGACATATTCTTCACGTTCAACATAGTGATCGCCCTGGCGATCCTCATGGCGAGCATGAACACGTTTCGCCCCCTTGATTTCTCGTCATTCCCAACCGTCCTGCTGTTCGCAACGCTCCTCCGCCTCGCGCTCAACGTCGCCTCGACGCGCGTCGTGCTTGCGCAGGGGCACACGGGCACGGACGCCGCAGGGCACGTCATCAAGGCGTTCGGCGAATTCATCACCTCCGGCAACTTCGCCATCGGCATGCTGGTGTTCGTCATTCTGATCATCATCAACATGGCGGTCATCGTGAAGGGTACGGGACGCGTTTCCGAAGTGAGCGCGCGCTTCACCCTCGACGCCATGCCCGGCAAGCAAATGGCGATCGACGCAGAGCTGAACGCGGGCTTGCTCACCGCTGAAGAAGCTAAAGTGCGCAGAGAGGAAGTCACCCGCGAGTCTGATTTCTATGGCTCCATGGACGGCGCCACGAAATTCGTGAAAGGCGACGCGATCGCAGGCCTTCTGATCCTTGCGATCAACGTCGTCGGCGGCCTGATCGTCGGCATGATGTTCCATGACCTCACGCTCGCGAAAGCGGCCAAACTCTACATCACGCTCGCCATCGGCGACGGCCTTGTGGCGCAGATCCCTTCGCTCCTGCTCTCGCTCGCCACCGCCATTATCGTCACCCGCGACTCCTCCGCCCACAGTTTGTCTGATCGCCTCATGCAGCAGCTGGGCGATGGACGGGCATGGTGGGCGGTCGCTGGAATCATCACCGCATTTGGTCTTGTGCCCGGCATGCCGGGACCGCTGTTCTTCACAGCCGCCGGCCTTGCAGCTTTGGTTGCGTGGCACTCTCCCAAAACAAAGAACGGCGCTGATGCTGCGACCGCTACGGGCGGGCCCGCAAACGAGGATAAGGCGACCGATGGGGAGACAGGCGAGCCGAGCGATCAGCTGACCATAGAAGATGTCTCAAACCGCTCCCTGTTGATGCTTGAGGTCGGGTATGGACTCATTCCGCTCATCGAGGAAAATGGCAAGAGCTCCCTTGTCGCGCGAATAACCGGCATCCGAAAGCAAGCTTCGCGAGATCTCGGCTTCATCATTCCCTCCCTTCGCATTCGAGACAATCTTTCGTTACCGCCCAACGCCTATCGCCTGACTATCGCAGGCGTGATCGCCGCGGAAGATCAGGTTGTTCCTGGAAAACTGCTCGCAATCCAGAGCGAGGGCGCCAACATCGTCCTGCCGGGCGAAATCGTGAAGGATCCGAGCTTTGGTCTTGACGCAGTGTGGATCGAGCCCGCTGAGCGCGCTCGCGCCGTTGCTGCGAAATATACTGTCGTGGATCCAAGCGCCGTCATCGCCACCCAAGTGAACCAGCTGCTGCGGCAAAACGCAGCCGATCTTCTTGGTCAGGACGACGTTCAGGAATTGCTCGATCACGTTGCGAAATCCTCGCCAAATCTTGTTTCCGGAATCGTCCCAAAACTCATTCCGCTGGGAATGCTCACGCAGGTTCTCAAGAACCTCGTGGCGGAACAAATCTCAATCGCCGACTTGCGGCGCGTCCTCGAGTCGCTTGCGGGCGCCAAGAGCAAAGAGCTCGAAGAGCTAGTGGAGACAGCACGCATCGCACTCGCGCCAATCATCGTTCAGCGCGTATGTGGGCCCAGAGATCCCCTTTCCGTCATCACGCTTGATCCGGGCCTCGAACAAGTGATCTTGCAAAACGCGCGCGCAAGCGGACGCGATTCCGGCATGATTGAACCTGGTCTTGGCCGAAAGCTACTCGAATCCTTCCAGGATCAAGCGCGCGCGCTCGCTGAGAAAGATCAAACGCTGGTCGTCGTCACCTCTCCGCCTCTGCGGCGAGATCTGTCGGTCCTTGTTCGCCAGGCTGCGCCAGACGCGCTGGTGCTGAGCTACAAGGAAGTGCCGGAAACCAAACGCATCAACGTACTCGCCGTCATCGGCGGCTCGGAAGGCTAGGACCTGAGTCATGCAGAATCATGTTAAAGTGATCGCTGAGGACAGCGTCGCGGCGATGGCGAAGATAACCAAAGAGCTCGGCGCCGACGCGCGCATTATCTCGACGCGCCAAACGCCCGCAGGCATTGAAATCGTCGCGGCTCCACCCGGAGATTTTGCGGCCCATCTCGCGGAAGAACGAAACGGCGCGAAAGCGAAAGGCGGCGTGAGCCGCATCGCTGAATTCACGGCGCTTCTCGACGACGCCCGTAAGGCCAGCGAAATACGCCCCCGCAAATCTGAAAGCGCGCGCACTCCTTCGCGCACGAATGATGAATCCCGCCTCAAGGCGGTGGAAAGCTCGCTTGCGGAAATCCGCGCGATGTTGGGATCGGAGTTAATGGCGAACGGCCTCATGGCGGCCGGTGCGCCTCCTGCCCTTATCTCCCTATTCCTCGCCCAGGCTAATGCATTCGAGGGATCCCGTTCCGACAAGAACTTCGCAGCTTTTCTCGCCTCGCGCCTCGTTCATAAGGAGCCGCCGGAGCTGCTCGGCGGCCAGCAGATCGTCGTTGCTCTCGGCCCATCTGGATCTGGCAAAACGACGCTGCTCGCGCAGCTTGCGGCACGCATGCGTCTGCAAGATTCGGATTCCCGCATCGCCTTCGTTAACGCAGATACCCGCAGGCTCGCCGCCAGCGAGCAATTGCAGGCTTATGGCCGAATTCTCGACGTTCCGGTTGTGGACATTGAAAAAGTTCGAGCTCTGTCCGGCTTCGTCCGCACTCAGGAAAGCCAGCTCACAATGCTCATCGATATGCCAAGCGGTGGGGCGGAGTGTGAAGCGCTTATGAGCGAGCTCAATGATCAATCCGCGGACCTCGCACCGATCACGCGCATCGGTGTTGTAGCATCGACTCTCTCAAGCGAATCCATCACCCAGATGTTTGAGGCGTATCCTGAAATTGACGCCGTCGCGCTGACGAAACTCTGCGAGGCTCGAATGACGCTGCCCGCGATAAGCCAATTGTGCATGCGCAAGGCTCCCGTAACCTACATCGCCTCCGACGCACATCTGATGAAGGGCCTCGCGTTCGCTGATGCGGGATCCATGGAAGAGCTGATCCGCGGCAGCCTGCCGGGATCGCGGAAAGAGCAGGCCGCGTGATGGTTGAGATGATGAAATTCAAAAACGCCATCGCGATCACAAGCGGAAAAGGCGGAGTTGGAAAAACGAACATATCCGTCAACCTGGCGCTCGCGCTTCAGAAGGCGGGCAAGAAAGTGACCCTTTTCGACGCCGATGTCGCCCTCTCAAACGCGCATATCGTTATGGGCGTCCAGCCTTCGCAAACCCTCGCAGAATTCGTTGCTGACAAAAAAAGCATCCTTGATGTGGGCGTAAAGGGACCGCTCGGGGTCAAGCTGATCTCCGGCGGAAGCGGTTTGCTCGAGCTCACCAATCTATCCGCTGAGAAACGTGGCGCGATCATACGTTCTTTTCGAGAGCTTGAGGAAGACTGCGACTATCTGGTCGTCGATACCGCCGCTGGCATTGATGACAATGTTCTTGAATTCGTGCAGGCCTGCAACCGTATCATCGTCGTTGTCGTCGGCGAGCCCGCCGCGTTCATCGACGCCTATGCCTGCATCAAAGTGCTGCATCAGGCAAATGGCGTGCGGAATTTTGACATTGTGGTGAATCGCGTTCGCGACGACACCCACGGCGCTGACGTTTTCGCGCGCTTCAAAGGGATCGTTGACCGATTCCTCGAAGCTAACTTGCACCATGTCGCTAACATACCTGAGGACACACAATTGCATGCAAGCGTAAGCCGCTGCAATCCCGTGGTCGTTTCCCAACCTAACGCTCGCTCAGCGCGCGCGTTTGAGAAACTCGCGACGCTCATCGACGGCGCAGCCGCACCGCCAACAGATTCCAGCGAAGCGTTCGCCGACGTCCCTAAGCGTAAGAACGGGAGCAAGCGATGAGTGGCCTGAGAGCCTATGCGGCTAACGCAGCTGATCCCGCGGAAATCGCGGAGCGCGTGCGTTCTCACATGCCGCTCGTACGTAAGATTGCGTGGCAGGTCCATGGCCGCGTTCGAGACCTGTTTGAAATTGAAGATCTGATTCAAATCGGGATGCTTGCGCTGGTTGAAGCATCGCAACGCTTTCAGGACACCGGGGTCGCATCCTTCGGGTCGTATGCTTCGGTGCGTATCCGCGGCGTCCTCATTGATCATCTGCGCAAGCACCTCACCCTCACCCGCCTTGGCGTGCAGCAGCGCGACCAGATCGCGGCCGCCGAGCTTGCTGTGAAAGCGGCAGGCGGCGATCCGGCCGACAGCGCTGCGATTGCGGCGCATCTCGGCATCTCGCTTGCTGAACTCGCTTCCTGGCGCGACCGCGCCACTGCGGCTCCCGACAAGTCCCTCGACGAGATTTATGACGATCACTCGATCTGGTTTGTCGACAACAGGCATACGCCAGAGAGCGGCATCGTCGCCGATCAGCTTCGCCAGTCGCTGGTGAAAAACCTGAAACGACTGAAAGAGCGTGAGGCGCTTGTGCTTCAGCTCTACTTTGTTGAAGAGCTGAACCTTGAAGAGATCGCTGAGGTCCTCAGCGTAACGGTGGGCCGGGTGTCGCAAATCAAAAAATCGGCGCTCGGGCAGCTGCGCGAATGGATGAAAGAAGAAATGTGAACCGCGTTTAATCAGTTGGTTAGCGATGGCACATGAATTGCTGAATTCGTCCATGACACTTTGGAGCACCGCATGATCAAGACCTCGCTCACCGGCGTCATGGCCGCTTCCCGCGACCTCAGCGTCATTTCGAACAATCTCGCGAACTCCATGACGACCGGGTTCAAGAGATCGATGGCGCAATTCACAGACGTGGGCGCCTCGAGCGCGGCCGGACGCGAGGGCGCGCAGGCTGGAAATGGCGCCACCACCCAGGACGTGCGGCGCAGCGTTGAACAGGGATCCATCGTCACGACAGATGCGAAACTTGATCTCGCCATTCTCGGATCCGGCTATCTCACCTTCGGCGAAGCTGGGGTTCCCGCAGGTCAGGATATGACGATGAGCTATAGCCGCGCAGGCAAGCTTACGCTGAACAAGTCAGGCCAGATCGTAGATTCCTCCGGCGCTCCTCTTATGGGATTTCCCGTGATCACCGGAAGCATGGTGGGCGGTCAGATTCAGCCGATCAACCTGACAGCGGCCGCAGGCGGCAATCTCGCCAATGTTCAGGGCGTCGAAATCGACGCGAAGGGCGTTGTGTCGGTTCAGCTCGCAAGCGGCCGCAGCGTCAAGGCCGCGGCGGTCGCGATCGCCTCCTTCCGCAACGAAAATGGCTTGAAGAGCGTGGGCGGAGCGAAACTCCAGGAGACTGACGCTTCAGGCGTCGCCGAACTGCAGGGCGCAGGGCGCAACGGCGTTGGCGACATTAAGCAGGGCGCGCTCGAGAGCGCGAACGTGGATCTGACCGCCGAGCTGATGCGCATGGTCCAGGCTCAGCAAGCTTACAATGGCAATGCGCGCGCCCTGCAGACCAATTCCGAAATGCTCCGCTCAAGCATTGAGACCCTGATACGTTGACGCAAAGGCCGGCTACGCGACGACGGAAAGAAGTGGAACAGGCATGCCCGGCGCCTTAGACTTACACCGTTTCACCCGGGGCTCCGCGCCCCGATCGGTCGTGGCGGTGAACCTTGTCCATGTCGATCGACATGCCTGCGCTGGTTCGACCTGTTTTGGCGGGAGCGCCTGGACAGGAGGCGCAGAGCGTTGCGCCATTGTTGCGCACGGCATCGACGCGACCGGTGTCGGAAGACGATCTGCCGCGCGACGTCTGGACCGAGCGGCAAGCGCAAGACGCCTATTCGCCAGAAACGTTGCGAACGCAACGCATGGCGCCCGGCGCGATGCGTCGTCAGGACAATTGGGAGGAGGCGCGGCCGCGCTACATCCGATCCGGGGCGCCGTCAGACGCAGCTCCGGCGCTCAGCCGGTTGGAGGCGCGCATCGGGCACGAGCCCGCCTACGTGCATCATTATGCAAGCGCCCGCTACGCAGCGGTTTCCTATCTGCCCTGGATGGCGTCGGACCGCAGGCGACACGTGGACGTACTCGCCTAGGCTTCGCCCATGACTGAATACGAGTTCATCCATCAACTTGAGGCGCTTTTGCGCCGCTATCCTGAGTTTCTCCTCGAGCGCGGCGACCCCGAAGGCGACATCGTCCTGCGTCGGTTGAAGAAGAAGGCGACGAGCGAACGCTCGCGCGTTCTGGCGGCCGCCTTCAAAGGCATAATGCGCGACGGCAAAACGCCGCGCGGCGGCGGCTGGGTGTGATGCTCGCGCGCGTGCTGGCGAAACTCACTACGCCTTTCGCATTCGCGAGCTACGGCGCGCTGCTGCTTATCGTCGGCGTGATCGTCGGCCTCATCGTCGCCAACCAGATGGCGCGAGCGGACGCGAACAAAAAAGCCGCGGCCAAAGCCGCGGCGGCTGAGGCGGCGCGCGCGCATATTCCCACGCTGGTGCCCGCCCCCCCGGAAGGAGAAAGCCCCTTCAAGCCGCGCTACGTCTCGCTCGGCGATGAGATCATGCACGGCTTTCGCGAGCCCAAGCGCGCGCTCATTCTCGAGGTCACGCTCATGACGCAACGTGGCGAGAAAGGGGAGAAGCTTATTTTCGAACGGCGCATGCCATTGCGCGCGCTCGTCCTCGCGTCCCTCTCCGAATTTCCTGTCGCGGTGGCCGCAGCCGCGGGCGGGCAGCAGGAGCTCGCCGAGCGCCTGAAACACGCCCTTAACGCTGAACTGCGCGCGCAGACGGGCTTCGCGCCAATCGACGCCGTACTTCTGACGCGCTATTTCGTCCAATAAGGTGCTGATTTAAAGCCAAATAAAACTGGCACGCAGATTGCTGAGTTGCGGGCGTGAAGGAAATGCGACCCGGCCCATGAAAGCGATCGACCAGTTTCTTGCCCCGCACGCCTCGGCCCTCTCTATTCGCCACAAGCGGATGGAGATCATCGGCGCGAATATCGCGAACGCCGCAACGCCGAACTACAAGGCGCGCGACATCGATTTCGCTCAGGCCTACCAACAGGCCACGGGCGCCTCTGGCGCGGTGCTCACCACCGACCCGCGGCACATCGGCTCCTATGGCGCGCCAGGCCCGGACACCGCCTATCGCATGCCGATTTCGGCCTCCCTCGATGGCAACACCGTGGAGCTGCACGTCGAACAATTGCAGTTCGCCGAAAACGCCACGCGTTACGAAGCGTCTCTTCAGTTCCTAAGCGACAGGCTGCGCGGCCTGCGCAGCGCCTTGCGGGGTGAATGATGAAAGCCCTCACGATCTTCGACATCTCCGGGCGCGCGATGGCCGCCCAGCAGGTTCGCCTCAACGCCGTAGCGAGCAATCTCGCGAATGCGCAGACTGTGGCGAACGCGCCCGACAAAGCTTACCGCGCACTGCGTCCCGTGTTCGAGGCGGAGTTTCCTACATCTCAGTATTCAGCGGGCGTCGCAAGCGTGTCCGCTGTCGACATCGAGCGCTCGAATGTTCAGCCAGAAAAGCGCTACTCACCGGGCCATCCGCTCGCAGACGCGGAAGGCTATATCTATTCCTCCAACGTCGACGTGAATGAAGAACTCGTCGACATGCTGGAAGCGTCCCGCCAGTACCAGAACAATATCGAGGTCCTGGCGACCGCGAAATCTCTTCTCATGAAAACCCTCAGCGTCGGAAAGTAAGGACGGATCGAAGCGATGGCCGAAATCAACGCAAACGCGCAACAAACGCTCGACTCCCTTCTCACGAAGCTCGGCGCCAAGAAGCTCAGCGACACGACCAAGGCGCCGAAGACGACGCTTGGTCAGGAAGACTTCCTGAAGCTCATGACAGCTCAATTGTCGAACCAGGACCCATTCCAGCCGCAGTCGAACGATCAGATGATCGCGCAGATGGCGCAGTTTTCGACGGTCTCTGGCATCACGCAGCTCAACAACACGATGACGAGCATCTCGACGCAGATCGCAGAGAACCGCATCGCCACGGCGGCCAACTTCATCGGCAAGACAGTTCTTGTGCCCGGCAATGTCGCCCTTGCCGACGACACTGGCTCCATTAGCGGCGCCGTCGATCTGCCAAAGGACGCTACGAACCTGAACGTGCAGATCACCAAGGAAAACGGCGAAGTCGTGAAATCGCTTAACCTCGGGGCCCACGCCGCCGGCCTTGTCGGCTTCTCCTGGGACGGCAAGGACGATCAGGGCAAGCAGGTCGGCGCCGCCCGCTATTTGATCAAAGCGACGATGACCTCAGGCGGCGCCCAGATCCAGGCGACGACGGATGTCTACGCCCCGATCACGGAGGCTCGCGTGAGCGCCGCCGGCGAAGAGCAAACGGTGACAGTCGGCGGCGTCGGCGTGGTCCGCATGTCGGACATCCGCGCATTCAAGTACTGAAATAGCCCTGCGGCGAAACTAATCTAGAGAGACGGACACATGTCATTCTATACTTCGCTCACCGGCCTTAACGGCGCACAGGCTGACATTTCGGCGATTTCGAACAACATCGCCAACGTCGGCACCACGGGCTTCAAGCGTTCGCGCGCGGAATTCGGCGACATTTTCGCCACGTCTCCCTTGCAGGCCGCCAGCTCCGCCATCGGCTCCGGCACGATCCTGAAGTCGATCAAGCAGCAGTTCACGCAGGGCAACATCGAAGCGAGCTTGAACGCGCTCGACCTCGCGATTTCGGGCCAGGGCTTCTTCGTCATGAAGCCTAGCCTGACCTCGACGCAGACCGTCTATACGCGTAACGGCGCCTTCAGCGTCAACAACGACCGGTACGTGGTCGACTCTCAGGGTCAGCTGCTGCAGGTCTTCCCGGTCAACGACGACGGCTCGGTCATCGCCACGGGCATACAATCCGCCCGCAACCTGCAATTGCCCACCACCTCCGGTCTGCCGAAGGCGTCGGAGACGATCCAGCTCGGCCTGAACCTGCCTGCCGACGCTGAGATCATTCCCAACAAGCCGATCTATAACGAGAGCAATCCGTACCGCTTCGACAAGACGAACTCGGCGACCTACAACAAGTCGACCTCGATCACGATTTACGACTCGCTCGGCAACCCGACGATCGCGACGATCTATTACGTCAAGACAAGCAACGCCACGGAAACGTCGCCCACCAACAAGTGGCAGACCTATGTGTTCGTGGGCGATCGTGAAGTCACGCCGCAGCTGATCACCGCCAAGGACGATCAGGGCAAGACGTTCTACATCAACAAATTCGGCCAGATCACCACGGATCCGCAGAGCGTTGACCCGACCTTCAACGCCGCCGCCGCCCATCCGCTCTACAAGCAGGACGACCAGATCAACAAGGCTCCGTCCACCGCGGCCAAGATCGTCGGCGGCATCATCAAGACGAGCGGCTTCGACTTCGGCGACACCGACGCGAACAAAGTCACGATCATCACGGATCCGGCCAAGTACAATCTGACCCGCGAAGGTGGCCAGACGGGCTCGAACCCGCCCTATTGGGGCCGTGACATGTTCACGGTCAGCGTCGACGGGTCTGAGCCGCAGTCGATCAGCATCGAGGGCGGCACCTACACCGGCACGCAGCTCGCCGAAGAGCTGACACGCGCGGTGAACGCCAAGTTCTCGGGTGAGAAGTATTTCCGCATCACCGACTCCTACCGCAAGGAGGGGGGATCGATCGTTCCCGGAAACGACATCATCCAGCTTAACCTCTCGCGCCTTGACGAAGACGGCTCGTCGATCTCGATGGAGAACCCGATCGAGATCGATCTGCTCGGCACCGGCGGCAGCGACGGCACGCCGCCTGTCGACAACACAACTCAGGCTGAGAACAAGCGCCAGCTGACCCGCGAGGAACTCATCAACCTCGCCCAGACCAAGCTCAATGATGCGCTCAACAAGCGCCGGCTTGAATTCGGCAAGCCCGCCAATTGGCCCGATCCGAGCGATCCGCCGATCATTGTGGGCTATGACGTCGGCGCTCGCGCCCTCACGTTCACCGTAGTGCCGAACCAGCTCGGCCCCGATGCGAACGAACCGGCGAGCCGCTTCAACAGCATCCAGGTGTTCAACCCCACCAGCGTTACGAACGACCTCGGCTTGCCGCCGAAGACGTCGAGCTCCGACACTCTGATCCGCGCGAATACGCTGTGGACCGGCACCGCCACCCTGCCCTCCGGCGATCCCGTCCTCGATCCGCGCGAACAGCGCACCGGCATTACGGTGAGCTACAACAAGGACACGCGCCAGTTCGTGTTCAGCTCCGGCTCAACGGGCGAAACGTCGTCGATCACGGTCGGGCGCGCGACGCTGGCCAACGAAAGCGACGTGAAGGCGCAGATCGACAGCTTCGACGTGAGCACGATCGACTTCGAGGATGATCATAAGGTCACCCTCGAAATCGACGGGCGCGAGTTCACGTTCGATTACGACGGAGCTGCGAACAACACGAGCGAAGACTTTTTCGCAGGAATTGAACAGGCGATCCCTGTCAGCTTTGGCGAAGTGAGCGAAGTCCAGGCGGGCTCCTCGTCCACCAACGAGAAGCAATCTTTCGAGGTCTTCGGAAAGATCATGCTCGACGACGAATTCGAGCTTGTGCTTCCCGGCATCGGCAATGCCGCCGCGACAACCAAGACCATCTCGCTCGCCGGCACAAATCTCGACGGCGAGAGCACGACGGAGGAGCGTCTCACTGCTCTGACCGAGGCGATCGAATCTGAACTGGTGGGCACCAATATCACGGTCAGCCGCACCGGCAACACGCTGCAGTTCACCTATTCGAGCAACGGAATCGTGTCAGCGTCTATTTCGATGGTGCAGACCGTGCGCGGCTCGGACGAGGGCCTGACGCCAATCGACTTCACGGCGCGCACCGTCGAGATGAGCACGACCACGTTCGTCAACGGATCAGCAACGACATCCGCGGAGTTCGGCGCCACCTTAAAAACGGTCGAGAACAGCTCTCCCGCAAGCGAAATCGCAGCGGGCGACGTATTCCGTATTTCGCTTCCCCAGGCTGATGGATCCATCCTCATCAAGGATGTAACGGTAGGAGGCGCAGGCGGATTCGCCGGCCTCGTCACCGCAGCAGACGCGGCATTCACAAATGTCACCGTAAGCCTCTCGGCAGATAAGACCGATACGCTCGTTTTCAAATATGACAACACCGGCTCAATTACCGGCGACATCAAGATCGAGCAGCTCGAAGTGAACTCCAAGACCGTGCGCCCCGCTTCTATCGGGCCGATCACGGTCACCCATTACGGAACCTCGAATCTTGAGATCGAAGGCGACCCCAGCGGCAAGCCTTTCCGCCTGAACCTGCGCGTTGACGGCGTCGTGAAGCCTCAATTGCCGGTGGGCGCACAGGGATCCACCAGCGTCAACGGGCTGCAGATCGGTGAAGCCAAAGGCATCAACTACAACGGCAGCAACGACCTGCTCGGCGTCGGCGCCACCGCCTCGGTGCAGCCGATCGACGGGACGGGCCTTGCCTCCAGTGCCGCCACCGCGATCGGCGCCCGCGCCATCACGCCGATGAGCCAGACGTTTTTCCTGAACGAGAGCCTTCGCGAAAACGAAATGACGTTCACGGTGGACGGCATCGTCGGCACCATCACCCTGCCCGTGCGCGCCTATACCGGCGACACGTTCGCGGCCGCCATTCAGGATCGCGTGAACCAGATTCAAGATCCCAAGACCGGCCGTATCGTGAGCGGCGTGAAGGTCCGCTTCGAGCCTGACCAGAACCGCCTGGTCTTCACCTCGGGCACGACTGGCACCAATTCTCAGATCAACGTGGTGGGCCATCCGAACTTCGGCCTCGGCAAGGTTACCCAGACCCCCGGTTCGGTTCCCATCATCACCAATCTAGAACAGGCGACCGACGAGCAGGGCAACAAGCTCTACGTCGATATCGACGGCAATATCACGACCCAGTCTCCGTCGAGCCTCCAGAACTGGTATCCGCTCTACCTCACGGAAGGCCAGCTTACGTTCGACACGATCGGCAAGCTGATCTCGCCGAAGGAAGGCGTCATCTACTCACCGTTCGATCCGCAAAACGGTTCGGACCTGCTGCGCCTGAACATCGACTACGGTAAGTATTCGACCCAGTTCTCCTCGCCCTTCTCGGTTCTCTCGCTGTCGCAGGACGGTTATCCCTCGGGCAGCCTGAACGGTCTCGACATCGACGCCGGCGGAACGGTGCGCGCGAACTACACCAATGGTCAGACCGTCGCTCTCGGCAAGGTGATGATCGCCAACTTCGCGAACCCGAACGGCCTCAAGCAGATCGGCAATGCGAACTATGTGGCGACCTCGACCTCCGGTCAGGTGGTCCTTGGTCAGGCGGGCGCCGACGGCTTCGGAACCATCAAGGCCGGCGCGCTCGAGCGCTCGAACGTGGACATCACGGAGGAGCTCGTCAACCTGATCACGGCCCAGCGTAACTTCCAGGCCAACGCAAAGGCGATCGAGACGACGACGACCTTGTCGCAGACAATCATCCAGATCCGCGGCTAACGGGAGCTAATCTAACGCCATGGACCGTGCAATCCATCTCAGCCTCAACGCGATGCGCCTCTACAGCGATAACCAGAGGGCTATTTCGGCGAGTCTGAGCAACCAGAACACGATCGGCTTCAAGCGAGACCTGAACGAGGTCCTCGCCTCCGCCTATCTGGATCATGAGGGATCGCTCGACCGCGTGTTCTCCACTCGCGGCGAGAACGCCGTGGCGATCGATCAGGGCAAGCTTATTCCGACCGGAAACTCACTGGACGTCGCGCTTGAAGGCCGCGGTTTCCTCGTGGGTCAGAAGGCGAATGGCGACCAAGTGATCACCCGGCGCGGCGATCTGAACATCGGCGCGGACCGCATCCTACGCAACAGCGAAGGCGTGGCGGTTCTGGGCGATGCAGGCGTCATCAACGTACCCCCCTACAACAGCATCGACATCGCGCGTGATGGCACTGTGCAGATCCAACCGCAGGGCGCCGAGCCGGGACAGCCTCCGGTCGCCGTCGGTCGACTGCGCCTGGTAGATGTCCCCGCAAACAATGTCGTGAAGTCCGAAGATGGGATGATGCGCGCGAAAAATGGCGTCATTCCCCCAGCTGACGCAAACATCACGATCGTTCCTAAATCACTTGAGTCCAGCAACGTCGATCCGATCCAGTCCATGGTCGATATGCTGGGCAACACTCGCCAATACGAAATGAGCGTCAAGATCCTAAACACTATGAAGGATCTTGACGCAGAAACTTCCAAACTCATGCGCACTGACCGCTAAAGCGATCGGAGTAAAAAATGCCTGACGCCCTTCACGTAGCAAAGACCGGCCTCAATGCGCAGCAGCAGCGCATGAGCGTGATCTCGAACAACCTCGCCAACGTCAATACCGTCGGTTTCAAAAAAGACCGCGCGAACTTTGAGACGCTCCTTTACCAAAACTTCCGGGATCCGGGCTCTCAGACCTCCCAGAACTCGCTGTCGCCGACTGGTCTTGCGATCGGAACGGGCGTGCGAATCGTTTCATCTGAGAAGATCTATACCCAGGGCAACATCATCAACACCGACAACTCGCTCGACATGACGATCGACGGTCCGGGCTTTTTTCAGGTTCTGACGCCCGGCGGTCAGGTCGCCTACACGCGTGCTGGCAATTTCACCAAGAACGCGGAGGGACAGGTGGTCACTGCAAACGGATATCCGCTCGAACCCGCGATCAATATACCTGCGAACGCGACTTCAATCTCAATCTCAAAAGACGGTATTATTTCTGTAGCCGTACCCGGCAGCAACCGGCTTGAGCAGGCGGGTCAGATCGAAATCGCGACATTCCCGAATACGGCGGGCCTTAAGCCGCTTGGCGAGTCGCTTGCTCAGGCGACGCCTTCATCCGGCGACGCCGCAGTGCAGGCGCCAGGTGCGAACGGAGCCGGTCGTATCATTCAGGGCGCGCTTGAATCCTCAAACGTAAACGTTGTTGAAGAGCTCGTCAGCATGATCGAGACACAGCGCGCCTATGAGGTGAACTCAAAGGCGATCTCGTCTGTGGACGGCATGATGAAGTTCCTCACGCAGAGCATCTGAGGCAGGACTTTTATGAAGCTCCTCTACCCCATTCTCATCATCGCCGCTGCCGCCCTCTCCGGCTGCTCGAGCACGCGCGAGGCGAAAATCTCGCAGTCCTATCAGGTGAATTACGACCAGGTCGTGCCACTGAAGGAAAAGCAACCCGACGGCGCGATCTACGCCCGCTCTCAGTCCGGATTCTTTCTTGGCGACAGACGCGCGCACAGCGTCGGCGACGTGCTGACGATCAATCTTGTGGAGACGATGGCTGCGAGCAAGTCCAACGATTCCGCGATTGATCGCAACGGCAGCTTCGCCATGAGCCTGCCCAAGGCTCTTTTCGGCAAGATGGGGCTCAACATTCCGCAGGTGCGCGACAGCACGAATTTCGACACGTCGACTGAGTCCACCTTTGCCGGCTCCGGTTCCGCAAACCAGAGCAACAGCATTCAGGGCCGCCTCACGGTCGTGGTGACGCGCGTCTATGAGAACGGCAACCTTTGGGTCCAGGGCCAGAAGGCTCTGCAGCTGAACCAGGGTGAGGAATATGTCAGGGTTTCCGGCCTTATCCGTCCGGAAGATATCGGGCCTGGCAATATCATTGAATCGAACCGTATCGCGCAGGCTCAAATTAGCTACACGGGCGCAGGCGATGTGCACGAAGCAACGAAGCAGGGCTGGTTCGGCCGCTTCTTCAATCAAATTTCGCCGATCTGAGGCTGAGCAATGAACCCCACCTACCTCTTCGCCTTCGCCGCCGCGCTCCTCCTTACAGGCGCTGCTACATCCAATGCGCAAACAAACGTTGACCGCAGCGAGCGCGTGAAGGATCTCGCGAGCTTTGGTGGAGTGCGCACAAACCAGTTGCTTGGCTATGGAATTGTGGTTGGCTTGAACGGCACCGGCGACGGCAACGTCGCATCCACGAACCAGACGATCCAGAGCCTTCTCTCCAGGTTCGGCATGTCGGTGGACGTGAACGCCATCAACGCGAAAAACACAGCGGCCGTTATGGTGACTGCGGATCTGCCGCCTTTCGCCAAACCCGGCCAAAAGATTGACGTCACGGTTTCCGCGCTTGGAAAAGCAACCAGCCTGCGTGGCGGCTCCTTGCTGCTTACTCAATTAGTGGGCGCGGACCGCGAAACCTACGCCATCGCCCAGGGAAATCTCGCCGTCGGCGGCCTTGGCGTGAGCGGAAACGATGGCTCAAAAGTGGTCGTTAACGTTCCCACAGTGGGACGTATTGCGGGCGGTGCGCTCGTTGAGCGCAGCGTCCCAAATCCCTTCGAAAGCTCAGCATCGATGATGCTGAACCTGCATGTGCCGGATTTTACGAATGCGATGCGTCTCGCGGATGCAATCAACGAAAAGTTTGGCCGTGGAACCGCGCAGTCTATGGATGGCTCAACCGTCCGTGTCACTGCCCCGCGCGAAGTTGATCGCCGCGTGAGCTTCGCCTCGGCCTTGGAGGAATTACGAGTTGGCAAGTCGCTGCCGCCGGCTCGCGTGATCGTCAATTCTCGTACGGGAACGATCGTGATCAGCGAAGGCGTACGCGTGACGCCCGCCGCTGTGACTCACGGCAGTCTCACCGTGCGCATCAAAGAAAACACCAATGTCACTCCGGGCGGCCCGACGGTCGTGAACAATAACCAGGTGGTCGCCGGAGCGCCTGCGGTCGCCACGCCTGACAGCCAGATCACTGTCGATCAGCAGCCTGCGCGGGCGTTTCTGTTCTCATCCAACACGCAGCTTTCCAGCATCGTTGATGCTGTGAACGCTGTTGGCGCCTCGCCGAGCGACCTCGTCGCTATTCTTGAGGCGCTCAAGCAGGCTGGCGCGCTGAACGCTGAACTCGTGATCATCTAAGAGAACGCACATGGATTTCGTCGCCATCGACTCCGTTCGGCCACACAGGGTTCAGAGCCTTGAACAGACCCGCGCCACGGGTGGAAAGCCCACGTTGGAGCAGGCGGGCAAGGCGTTCGAAGCGCTGTTCGTGCAGCAGATGATGAAGTCTATGCGTGACGCGAAACTAGGCGACGGCATGTTCGACAGCAAGGCCGAAGACACGTTCAACAGCCTCTTGGATCGTGCATATGCGGACGAAGCGTCAAAGACAATGCGCCTTGGCATCGCCGAAGGTATTACGCGGCAATTTTCACCGGCTGCGACGCGAAGGCCCTGATCCATGCCTGACATTCTCGGAATCGGCTCCTCCGGGGTCAGCGCATACCGCAGACTATTGGAGACTGTCGGGTCAAACATCGTCAATGCAAATACGGAGGGCTATAAGCGCCGCGCCGTGAGCCTTGAGGCTACGGGCACCGGCACGATGTTGCCAACCGGCATGACGACCGTGGCGGGCTCGGGAGTTCTGGTTGACAAAGTTTCGCGGGCGTCTGACCAGTTTCTTGAGCAGCAATATTATCGCTCGAACTCGAACTTTCAGCGCGCGCAAGCGCTTTCGACCGGCCTGAAGCGCTTAGAGAACGCCCTCTTCACTTCGGAAAACAATCTGAACACTGCGGCTCAGGGGTTCTTCGACCGCGCGTCCGACCTTGCGAACGATCCCACCTCTAAGCCCGCGCGCTTCGCCTTCATGGATTCTGGCGAACGGCTCGTAGATGAATTCCACCGCGTCCACTACAGCGTGGAGTCTGAGAGCAAAGCCGCTGATGAGGCTATCGCGACGACGGTGCGCCTGACGAACACCCTGACAAGCCAGATCGGCGACCTCAACCGTGAGCTCGAACGGCGCTATACAAACGGCCAGCCGGCGAACGATCTTCTCGACCAGCGCGACAAGATCCTGTCCGACCTTTCCGAGGTGGTCGATTTCACCATCGTGCCAGCTGAGACCGGGGCCGTCACCCTCTATCTGGGCGATGCTGCGACAGGGGCCCCTCTAGTGGACCGCCTCAAGGCGCGCCCCCTGGGAGTGGACACGAGCGGCGATCAGGTCACCCTCATTCTTGATCCCTATTCCGCGCCGACGCCGACGTCCCGGTTGAGCGGCGGCGTGCTGCAGGGCCTGATCGATTTGAAGGAGGAATTGAACGGCGTGCGCGATGTGCTTGACAGGCTGGCGCTTGGAATAGCGAGCGCCGCAAACGAGCGCCATCAGCAAGGCGTCGATATGAACGGGCGCCCGGGCAAGCCGCTGTTCTCTTCGGAAAGCCTTTCGCCGATCCCCTCCCCTACGAATACAGGCGAAGCAACTCTTTCCATCGGCATCGAGAAAGACGCCGTTCTGAACGGAGCGAAATACTCCGCGATTTACAATGCGACGACACAATTATGGACCGTGCGCTCCGAATTGACGCAGGAGCGCGCGACCGGCGCCTCGCAGGTCACGATCGACGGACTTACGTTCCGTTTCACCGGAGCACCGAAAGACGGCGACAGCTTCATTGCGGAACCTCTGAAGAACGCCGCTGGCTCCATCCGTTTCCTGCGCGACGACGTGACTGAGATCGCGACGGGTCTCGCCGTTTATGTGGACGGTTCGCCGCAAAACGCCCAAAGTTCGGAACTTGCCGTGGTGAAAACCGGCGAGATGACGGACAAACCGCCGATCCCCAGCCTCGGCGAATTGCTCGCGAACGCGCCCTCAAACCAATTGTCTTTCCGACGCGATGGGGTCGCCTATGCGCTCCTGACCGGTTCGACAAACACGAGTTTTGTATCTCTCGGTGAGTTATCCGCTTTGAGCTTTTCGCTGGACGCCAGCGAGATCAAATCGCGCGATCAGGCGGGCGCAAGCCAGCCTGTGCGCCTGAGCTTCGAACTGGACGCGCGTACGCTCAACGAACAGGACATTACCCTCGACCTGACTGATTTCAGTAGCGATCTTCAATCAATCGCTGACGAAATCAATCGCGTCACTGAACTAAACGGGTATGAGAGCCAATTCTTTGCAAGCGTAGCGTCCGGTACGATCACGATCAACGCGCTAGGAACCTACACGATCAGCAGCGGGATGCTTCAGGGATTCGACTACGACGGGGCTCCCAAGACGTTCACGCCAGTCGAACAGCGTAGGATCAGCGGCGGTGAAATCGCATTGTTCACGACGGAGGGACGTCAGCTTACGGGATCGGAATACACTGAGCGCCAGGCTGCAGCCCTCCTCACGTCGGCGAACGGATTCTCCACGCAGGCTAAATATCTGCCGCCCGCCAGCACGCAAGACTATCGCGGACTAGGACTGCAAGCGCTTTCAAGTCCTCTTCTCGTCGGCGCGGACGCTGATGGCCAGACGCAGGTGGTCGTCAACGCGTTTCCTGAATACGACAGTCCGCTCGCGACCGGCGACGCCACACGGCCCGCAGGCACAGTCTATGCGCTCAATGTCGCCGGATTGAAGAGCGTGCGCCTCGCTGGCGACGCCATCGCGGGCAAGGACGACATAGACATAGCTGCGCTCATGACGGACCGCCTCCACGCGCAAGCAGCGGAGCGCAGGTGGCAAGGCGGACTTTTCGACATCGCGCAGCTTCCTCTATCTTCGATGTTCGAAATGACGGTCGACGGCGTCGATCATGAGGTGACGTTCCGCCGCGATACTGACGTGAGCGGCAATCTTCTCACAACTGGCTCTTTTGAGGCGAGCAGCCTGCCCGGCCTGCAGTTCGCGCTGAAGCAGGAAGGCGGCCTGCAACGCGTCGAGATCTCCGGCCTGCGACGCATGTCGCAGGTAGCCCCCACAATCGGCTTCAATGGCGTCGCCGCGAGCGATCTTTGCCTGCGGCCCGGCCTTGTCACGACGACGATTATTGCGCAGAAGCCCTCGACCCCGCCTGGCCCCAACGATCCACCGATCGTTCTGCATGTCGCGACATCGGCATCAGAAATGGACCTGACCATAAATGGGT
>Ga0315905_10001630_pt1 | contig 23963 bp, 15 predicted proteins | sample LakEriMetagenome_5_FD_203522 | JGI IMG/M metagenome (GOLD analysis project Ga0315905, IMG submission 203522) | Freshwater fungal communities from buoy surface, Lake Erie, Ohio, United States - Buoy 4 MA121 | ecosystem: Environmental > Aquatic > Freshwater > Lake | place: USA: Lake Erie, Ohio...
CTCTGCGGCTCCCCAAAACGAAACGAACGCTCGTACATAGCTCACTCACTATTGGCACGTGAGGACAATTCACAGTAGTCAGAGGCGACATCTTCGGATGTCGCCTCTGTTGTGTTTCGGTACACTTGCTCTTGTCTGGCAAGGCGGGTTTTAGTGGCGGCATCTTCGGGTGCCGCCACTGTCATTTCCTCGAACAAGCCCAGCCAATGCGCCTCACACGCGGCCGCTCGCCCATGCCCCGCCCTGCCCACACGAACTACGGTAGAAACCGCATGGCTACCGCAGATTCCAAAAAGACCGTCATCCGCAATGCCCGACTCGTCGATGGCAGTGGCGCACCCGAAACCGTCGCCGACGTCATGTTTGAAGATGGCATCATCCGCGAGATCACTGGAGCTGGTAAGTCCCCCACCGCACACGCACACCGCATCATCGACGCCGACGGCCTTCTGCTCACCCCGGGCTGGGTCGACGTGCACACGCACTACGACGCACAAGCAACGTGGGACCCCTACCTCACCCCCAGCAGCTGGCACGGCGCCACCACCGTGGTGATGGGCAACTGTGGCGTGGGCTTTGCTCCAGCACATGAAGACCGCCACGAGTGGCTCATTGAATTGATGGAAGGCGTGGAAGATATTCCTGGTGCCGCCATGACGGAAGGCCTCACCTGGGGCTGGCGAACATTTCCTGAATACCTCAACACGCTCGCGTCGCAAGAACGCGTGATCGACATTGGTGCACAGATCGCCCACGGGGCATTGCGCGCTTTTGTGATGGGTGAACGTGGAGCGGCTAATGAAAGCGCCACCGATGCAGATATCGCCGAGATGGCTAAAGCAGTAGACGAAGCAATGGCTGCGGGTGCGTTGGGTTTCTCCACCAGCCGCACACCGATTCATAAGAGCAAAAGCGGTGAACTTGTGCCCGGCACCAACGCCGATGAGAACGAACTGTTTGGCATTGCCGAAGCGTTGAACAAGCACGGACGTGGCGTGTTCCAGTTTGCACCCGAACACAGGATTCTTCCCACCGATGAATGGCCATGGATGCGCGAGCTGTCTGCTCGTAATCCGAACGTAACGGTGAGCGTGAACCTCAACCAGGACGACGCCGCACCCGACGTGTGGCGCACGGTGTTGAAAGAGCTCGACCGCGCACAGGCCGATGGGTTGAACATCATCGCGCAAGTGGCGGGTCGTTCTATTGGTGTTCTCATGTGTTTAGAAGGCAGCTTCCACCCACTCGCCTTCCACCCTGCATGGCAAGAGATTGCTCACTTGTCTCAGGCAGAAAAAGTGAAGGCATTGCGCGATGAAACATTGCGCAACAAGTTTGTGAATGAGATGCCACGTGATGGTGGCTTCTACGAAAAGATCGTGTTGTCACGTTTGTGGAAGATGTTTCCTGTGACGGATGCAAACATCAACTACGAACCAAACCCAAAGACCGACAGCATTGATGCGTTGGCACAGGCACGCAGAATTGCACCGATGGAGATGGTGTATGACCAGTTGTTGTCAAACAATGGTCGCGGAATGATCTACATGCCGTTCTTCAACTACTCCTATGGAGACCTCTCCATGACGTATGAGTTGATGCAGCATGAGCACACACGCAATGGTTTGTCTGATGCGGGTGCACACTGCGGCGCTATTTGCGACGGCGGCATGCCTACTTTCCTCATGACCCACTGGGTGCGCGACCGCCAAAGGGGTCCGCGTTTGCAGTTAGAGAAAATGGTGCAGCGTCAGACACGCAAGACCGCAGAACTGTATGGCCTGACAGACCGTGGCTTGATCGCACCAGGTTTGCGTGCCGACTTAAACCTCATCGACTTTGAAGCACTCACGTTTGACATGCCAGAGATGGTGTACGACTTCCCCGCTAACGGACGCAGGCTTGTGCAACACGCACAGGGCTATGTGGGCACGTTTGTGAATGGAGTACAGACGGTGGCAAACGATGAGTTCACTGGCGCCCTGCCCGGCAAGCTGCTACGCGGCAGCGTTTGATGAGAGTTGCCATTCCCAATTCAATAAGGCCATATTGATTTTTGACTATAAGGACTGAAATCCACTCGCCAGAAGCAGATCAGCCATTTTGTCAAGATCTTCACCGTTTACGAGAGGTATTTTTGAATCGTTATTCTCTGGCACCCAAAGAACCATTCCATGTCTTGCCCGCGTCAAGAGCACTCGATATCTGTTAAGAGCAAAGTCGATCTGCTTATCTGATTGCCAGTTCTTCCCAACGAATCGACGCGAAACCCACTTACCCTTTTTCCAAAGCAAGTCAGATCCCCAACAAACCAAAGCCCAATCAATTTCAAGGCCCTGACATTCAAATTCTGACGCCGCGACCTCCAAAGAATAGGAAGATCGAATATCAGCGGCAGGTTCTACAAACCATTCGGACCATCGAATAGACCGAATAAAGGCTGTAGATCTCTCAATTCCATATGCCCTTAACCGCCGATCCTGAGAAGATGCCAACATGCCTACTCTGCGATCTGGAGTTGCACAATCTGCCAAGAACTGCCGAGCTGCTTGCAGATCTCGAGTCAGGAACATTGGAAAATTCTTTATCGCGGACGCTGTCTCAGCAGCTGATTCAAAATTCCCATCCAAGAGTTGCTGGGCCCAATCTGCAATACTCTGCGCTCTTGGGGATCTTGTTCCAACTTTCAAATGAAGTGAACTATCGGTTCTTAGGCGGTTATTCAAATGAGTTGGCACCTCAGCAGCCATTTCGGAAGCCGCGCAGATACCCCATGAAGGATAAGACTCCAGCGATTGGAACCATTCGGAAATTCCTGCTTCGCCACGATTGATCTCTTGGCCTTCTCCAACTATTGCGATAATCACAGACCAATCTTCACAACGGGTCATAATCTCAAGTGCAAGATCAGGTTGGGAACGATGAATTTTTAGTTTTCCGCTGTTTGCCATTTGGTCTGCATTCCAAGCTCTTTGAGCTTCGTCGAAGACAATTACGTTTTCTGTTGGAGCACCTGACCTAGCAAACTCCGAATAGAAGAAATCCCTGATGTGCTGAATCAGAGTTGCAGATTCACTTAAGGCTTGCTTCATTGAGACAGTTGAGTCCCTAGCATGGCGATCCCTGGCAATTGCATATCGTAAGACGTCGACCAGCGGAGCATTGCCGCTTAAATACGCACCGATTACTTCGGAATCTCCACTTGCGTGTTTATGAATAGCGCTCAGACCCGTGAGAGTCTTTCCTGAACCAGGAACTCCAGTCACAAAACAAACCAACCGCTTTTTCTCGGTCCGCGCGTATTGGATTGCATCTCGTATAGCTGAAACCGTTAAGTCAAGATTATCCGCGTATGCATGCTTGATATCTGAGACTTCATTGCCCGCAAAAACTTCTCGAGCCGATTCCAGGATTCCTGGGGTTGGACGGTATTGCGCATTAATCCAAGCAGAGATCCCGTGAGGACTTATCGCAACCGAATCTTCAAAGATCGTCTCTATCAATGATGCAACATCATTGGGCGCAGTATTTCGAATAGCCAGACTTCCACGTAGTGGATCTGGCGATTCAGTGGTCACACTTGCACCGGTGGCTACTAAGGCAGGGATAACAGTCATGCCATGGGAAGCGCTGTGATAATCCAATAAATCCAAAACATATTCTGCAACCTGAATCTGTCCTGCGCGGGGAAATACTTGTGAGCCGACCTTGAATTCAATAACAAGTGCTGTCTCCTTGGCGAGAATGATTACATCTGGCCTAGACGCCCGCCGAGGGATCTCATATTCAAGAAGAATCCCCAATCCTTTCGACTCTGGTTTTTCCTCTACCACATGTTTTATGGCATCAAACATGATTCTGTAAGTCTCATGCCAGGAAAACATGGTGTCAGAAGTAGGTGGCAAATTTTTCTCGCTAGCACGACTGGCTAGCGCTCCCACAACTATTTCAGCTTCCGAATTGAGAAATTCTTGAAATGTCCCAGACCACCATGCATTGCATTTCGGCCATTTTGTTGCAGAAGTCATTCTGTAACTCCTTTAAATATCTCATACTTCGGTATGGGGGCGGTTCCAATCAACCTTGAGAATTGCGCTTCGACTTATCAAGTGCATCAATAATTAATTGGCCATAATCTCTCACAGCCCAAACAGCCACGCTATTTCCCAACTGCTTCATCTGTTGTGCCTTCGACATACCTTTAGGAAAGTCAAACTTGAGCGGAAATCCTTGCATCCAAACTCCCTGTCGGGGCTCCAAACGTCTAACTTCACCGTTAACCAAATATCCATCCCAGTTTCTCCGATCATCAATTGGAGAGGATTTTCCGCCCACCCTTAAGGTGTATCCGATTGAGCGATCAAGATATGGGTATGCATGCCAAACATCACTTATGGTGAATACCAGATCTTTCGGAAGTGGCTGCTCAATTACAGACTCATGGTCCAGCATCGCAATAATAAATACACGTGGCCGGTGCTGCGGTAGACCATGGTGACTTGCCCGAACTTTGAACTCAAAAATTCGATACCCAAGAACATCTCGCAAAATCTCTCTAATTGTATTTATCGTTCGTTCATTATCATGCTTGAGGAGATGCTGAACGTTCTCAAGGAATAGGGCACCTGGGGCTTTGCCCTGTTCCTTCTTTACTTTTACGATTTCTGCAATCTCAAAAAACAAATTCCCACGACGATCTTCAAAACCAAGTTTTTGACCAGCCTGACTAAATGGCTGACAGGGAAAACCCGCACAAAGAATGTCAAAATCTGGAATGTCCTCTTTGTTGACCTTTGTAATGTCACCAACAAATTTCTCCTCTGGCAGACCATTTGGACAATCCACATAGTTCTTGATGTAGGTGAGTCGCGCGTATGGATCCCATTCCGATGCAAAAACACATTCTGCACCCAACTCTTCAAAAGCTGCGTGGAAACCACCTATTCCAGCGAATAAATCAATGAATTTATAACTCATAGGATCATCTCGTAACTTGCAATATCATTGCCTTCGCATTCTCACTTTAAACGAATCTGGAAATTTAGGTCTAAGAATAGTTGACCATCAATCTCAACTAGCTGCCCGTATTTAAACTTCACACGAGAAGGTGAATCGAATTTTGAATTCGAATAGAGGTAGCTGTCAAATTTCGAATTTGAAACAATTTCAATTAGATGAGGCATACCAGTTCTATCGACTTCAATTACTCCAATTCTCTGATCAATACCCTTCCTTAGCTTTTTAGTTGCTGTCATCCCTGCGCAAATTTCTTGAAGTAGCTGGTCAAAGGCCCCCTTAAATCGTCCATCCATTCCGGATAAACCCATGGCGAGCGGATCATGTTGAATAGTTGCACCAATCACACTCTCGACATCTCTATCAATGCCCGAGTATGAATAGAAGACGGCGCTTGCGATGAATTCTGGGAGTGCTGGATCAATCGCTTCAAGATTCTCCTGAAATTTTTCATTCATCGCTTTGAACTCGACTGGATATCCCCGACTGATTATCAGTTGAACTAATTCCGCTGGAGTTGGATTCTGCGTTACTGAATACTTAAGCTCGCGCCCAGGCGCAAGAATTTGGTAACGAATACTTGTCGAATTTGATGCATTAAGCAATGTTGGACTTGCACCCATCCATGACTTTACAAAGACTGTTAGTTCTTCGTCTTTCCCAGACAATAGGTCTCGCACAATGATCTGTAAGTCACTTCTACCATTCGACTGAAACTTTTCTTCAATTCCCAACTCTTGAAGAATTGAATCACCAGTCGAACTATTGAACGAGCCAACGGGCCTTTCATCCATTACTTCGCTAAGGAGTTGACTACTTGCTTCTGCTAGCCAAACACGGTCGATTCTCCTGGCGTTGTGGTCTTTCTCTTGTCTAGACGTCGAGACTTGACTTCCCTCAATGGACAAAAACAATTTTGCAGTCTGTGCCTTAATTACAAATCCGGATACTCGGTAGTCCTCATCTATGGTTGAAACAAATCGGGTGTTTATGCGGCCGCTGGCCAAACAGGCGCAAATCGCATAAATTTTGCTCCACTCGCCCTTGTTCCTAGGCTGACTTCGTCCGCTTTCATTGAATGCCACAATCTTTTTCATTTAATGAGTCGGGTTTCGTCGTGCTAGCGCGGCATACGCGCGGGATATTTCCGATTGCAAAGACCGTGGAAACAGCACTTTGAGGATTGTCGTTGCTCGAGTACAACTGATGTAGGCACTTTTTCGCGATTCCACATTTTGAATCTCAGCGAGACCTACAAAAATTACAGCGACCGATTCCAAGCCTTTCATTTGGGATGTTGTTGCAATCCGCACACCAAAACTCATTTCAAATTGCCTACGTCGAAGTTCGTCGGGGACGATAATTACTATTTCTTCATGTCGAACTTCCTCGGACACGAGTGAATCAACGCAATTCTGGATCTCATTCTCGATGTCATAATCTTCGTGATATACGAATTCAACTTCTGGACCATCGATTCCACCTGTGATTCTGTCTACAAATGCCAAGGCGCTGGAGGCAACAGCAATCTGTGAAGTTGTACGCACATTGCGATTCATGTTGAGAACACCCGGGCGCACCTGCCCAAGTCGTTCCATCGAATCGTCTAATTCAGCAGATACGTTTCCCTGAAACGGATCCAAGAAAACTCTCCAAATTCCGTTTTCGACACCACCAATTAGTGATTTTTCAAGACGGGATAACGGAATCTTCTCCAGCACATCTTGTGCCTCGTCAATAATCAATACGTCAAACGTTGGGCTGATTTCTTCGATTAGACCAATTTCCGCCATCGACAAAATAGTTACGTTGGGAACATGTTCGATGTTTAAGCGAAATAGATCTCTAAGCCCGATGCCTTGACAAAGTAGAAGTACTTTCGATCCAGCAGAAGCGTGAAACCGAGCATCAATTAATGCAATAGTTGATTTCCCTGAACCAGCAGGCCCCTTAATAATCAAGCGAGGCATTTCTACTGCTGCATCCAGAATCTTCTGTTGCTCTTCTGTCGCCGCATGGATTCGTTCCGCAACATCATTAATTCGACGACGAAGACTTGGCATCTCGTAAATATCGGCACACAATTCATTCACGACCAGTTGGACCTCATGTGCAGATAATCTTGCGGTTCGGCCTCGACGATTCGCCCAAAAGCTTCGCATCCGACCTACTAAATGATTTGCATCAGTTCCACTACTTGAGGCGTCGAAGAAACATTCAGCATTCACTCCAAGGTCGTCGACATCCAATCTGCAATCTGGCGTGTACACCCAGTAGCCCATCGTGACCTTGTTAAGCCATTCAAGTCGATCTTCCAGGAACCTGCGAGTAGCAGCCTCAGCACCACCGACTTGGAAGAACGGCCCCCTTCCTAATGAGTCTTTCTTCCCATTCTTTGTCGTCGTATACCAGTCACCATTTTCACGACTTATTATCCCGCCTTTAACTTCAATCAAAAAGACACCCTCGGGCCCAACAATTGTGAAGTCAATTTCAGACCAATTCTTGTGGTCATGACGAATTAAACCCAAGGAATGGAGAACAACGTAATCATCCGATAAATAGCTTAGTTTTCTAAACAGCCAGCTCTCAGCCTCACTTGAATTGTGAGCAGGTTTAGCAGGTACAAATCGCGCCATTATTCTTCGATCAATTCGCTGAAAAACCCAGGCGTTCCATCAGGCGTCCCGACGATTAGCCCTCGGTCTAAAAGGATGTTTCTAAACTCGCAACAAGTCTCCGGCAAAATTACACATGAATGACAGGCGCCAAGGTTAAGACTTTCATAACCATTTGGACCAGATTCAATGCAAAGTGGGTCATTAGAACACCAAGATGTTCGGTTGATTGCCTCTCTAAACGAGACATCAAATCGACCACCTTTTGCCATGCCAACTAAGCCACCCAGCGAACCTTGAGAATCGCTGGTCGCAGTGTAGATAAGCAGACCTGCCATATCTTCATCAACGTAAATACGCTCACGAAGCGACGCAGCCGGATAGCCACACTCGAGTGACCATTGGTCTATCAGAACGTGCGCCAGGGTGTGCACAAGGACCAATCGTGGAGAAGTAGCAGGAATTTCCTTCAGCAGAGGGTTGTCCCCTCGCTCCTTCTGAAGTAGCTGCACACGTTTGACAACTTTGGGATGGCTCTCCCAGGTCTTCAATTTCTCGATGTCTAATTTCAGAAATAGGCCTTCACCGCTTACTTCGATGGCTGGTAACCACCATTTGCGAGACCCCGACAATGGGGATTCAATAACATCACCGTCTTGGCCCGACGTCAATCGGTAGAACGATTTCAATGCCCGAACCTCACGAAGTCGAGTGACCAAGTGAAGCAACGAAAGACCAGAGGGAATCACTTCACTCTCTTGAGGCTTTCGGCAAATGAAATCACTATCTGGCCTATTTTCAGGCGTAGTCCGACCGAGAGCTTCGTACTCCTGGGAACGCATGGTCTCAAGTTTCATTGGCTCACCATTGGCAATTCTGCGGCGATTCTCGATCGCTCCCAAAGCTTCTTCCAACCCAAATGGCATGGGCCTCTCATCGAGCATGCCCTTTACCGTGCCCTCGAGGGCTGCAACTGGAGTGTTCTTAAAAACAGTCCAATATCTGTCGACAAATTTATTTGCGTCACTGCTCCAAGGAGGAATCGAAATTGCAGACGATGTAACTGCCTGCCAAACATTTGAGGCACCACGTTGCACAGCACGTGGTTGCTGATCGCATTCAGAAACGACTGAATTCACAATCCAAGGTTGATTTCCAAAACACTTAGTAACACCACGTAATGCGGACCTACCTAGTGCACCGCCCATATTTTTCTTCATCCCACATGAACATGCGACCACGATGTCGGAAAGCCCGGAGCTGCGGCCTTCGTTGTACATAGTCAGCTTGTGGGACTCATCAGTCTTTTCACCCTGATGCACCCACCGTGAATAAGGAAATTCACCGACATGACCAGAATTACAAATGGTAATAAATCGTGAGGTAACTAGCCTTTTGCCGCAGACACATTGGCCATCTTTGTCTGCTATTCGATAATGAACATCAAGCTTCTGGCATGACGTGCAGGTGTAGAACATTGGAAACCTAACTACTGGCAAGTCGCGCGAGTTAGCCGATTCTCCAGACGGAGGAAGCACAAACTGGTCAACGCCGAGATGGCTCTCAAGTCTTGATTCTCTAATTTCTAAACTTGGATCCGGATTACCTTGGTCGAACCAACTGTCAATTCCCGCAATCATGAAGGATTCATCATCAATTGGAATCAGTGATCCAGGTCCATAAGTTGAAATGACCTGTGCTCGCCTTATTTCACCCAGCGACATTTTTACGTCCTCCACGTACTTCATAGATCTTGCATGATTGATCTACATCTCGCATACTCGTCAAAACCTGGATTGAATCTCCATCACCAATGACATCCTCATTTGTCTTCAGAAGAGTTTCCACATCAGATTTGTATTTGAAATACAGCAAACTCGGATTTTGTTTGGCCATGAAAACCCAATGGTCAATAAATTCATCAATCTCCAATCCAGTATCCGAAGCTTCAATAGGGTCAACTCGTTGAGCGCGATTGACTACGAGTTGACGTATCCTCTCTAACTCTTCTAGATGACTCTCGACTTTTGAGGCAGCGGTATTTTCCCGAAGACCTGGAACTAAATATCTCGCAAGAATTACAAAGGTCGCCACCAGAGCCCTATTTCTTGCCCGCGGACTAAATGGAGTCACACTCGTCGCTTCTACTTGGCGATAAAGGGCCGAATGATACGGCTGAAATCGCTCGTAGTGCGAACGATCTCGAGATCGAGCAGCATTATAGAGAGTTACTACCAAACCAGGATCACGGCGTCCGACACGACTACTGCTCTGAATATATTCGGCAGTACTTTGAGGCTGGCCAGTCATAACCATTAGGCCAAGCCTGTCGATGTCAACACCTACAGAAATCATGTTTGTGGCCAGAAGTGCATGAGCAGTCTCCGCAGCAGGTAACCCGATACGCAATTGTCTTAGGTAGGCAGGAATTTCTCGGCCTGATGCTCGACTGGTCAACTCAATGATGTTCTCACTCGGTTTTCTATCATGATCTCCAGCGCCGAGAAGGTCTAATCGGTCTGCAACGTCGTCAAGCATCAGAAGTTGTGCGCTAGCAAGTATTCGCAAACTATTGAAATATGCAACGAGAGTCCAATAGACGTCTCGTACGTCATCTGACCAATTCCCTAGCGTTGCTTGGTGAAAAAGCTGCGCGTAAACACGGACCATCAAAGTGGCCTGACTCAAAGATGGTGCCATAACACCGACGTAACGTCTAGTTCCTCGCCTATCGGCTGGACTTTCGACCGCGAAGAAGGAGTCTCTTGAGTCGATCGCGGGTGATGGGAACTGGGCGACTTCACGATCAAAGACAGCCTGAACTTGTTCCGTTGCACGTCGGATAGTTGCAGTTGAGGCGACAATCTTGGGTCGGGCACCATCTCGTGCCCTCCCTAATTCATCAATCGCCGTCTCATATAGCCCAGCCAGAGTTCCCAATGGACCTGAGATCAAATGCAATTCATCTTGAATAATTAGGTCGAGACCTGCTTCTTGGCCCGGTAACTGATTGAAAAGATTACCCGCATTGTCTTTCGTTGCTAGTCCCGCAAATTTGTCAACGGTTCCAATGATCAAGCTAGGTCGTCGAGAAAACAAATCTTCATCAACTGTCCACCATGGAAGTCCAGATGCAAATTCACATTCGGGATTAGAACAACGTGCCTGGCAGTAGTCATCAACGAAATAGTTGAAGGCATTTAGCGCGCTACCGCACCAAACACACATTGCAATTTGAATTGGATTACCAAACTTAGATACATCGGCGTCAGGATTATCACGCAAACTCGACAACGCTTTCGACGCATCCGCTAGCGAATTGGGTGAACCTTTACCTCCGATATACAGCCCAACTTCAAACGGCCAATCACCCAATTCCGGCCGACCTTTCCGAATGACGTCGCAGCAACACATCAACAACGCTGCACGCTCAAACTGTTGAGTAGTAAGCAACCGTAGGGTGTAACGCATTAAGGACGAGACTCCGTGAGGCCGTTTCTGCAATCGACGAAGCATTAACGTAAAGGCGATTAGCCCTAAATACGCCTCGGTCTTACCACCGCCCGTTGGGAACCACAGCAAATCCGCAATCTCCCTGTCTGCAGAAGTCGGTACTGCAAGGCCTTCAAGACACTGGAGGATGAATGCAAGCTGAAACGGTCTCCACCTGGCGACAATGTCTTCTGGCAACACGTTTCCACGCCCAGCCAACACAATTTCGCTTCGAATTCGTTGTTCGACCATCGCTGCATTCATGAGTTCGAAGGCCTGATAAGGCTTGACATCATCTCCGCTTAAAACGTCGATCCCACGATTCATGCGTTCCAGGGATTTGAAACAATCAGCTAGATTTGCTCTCGCTATTGCCTGCAGATTTTCTGGCACCAATCGGATTTCATTCTCTCGCTCGTGGACCCAACCCTCATATTGCGAAATCAAGGCACGAAGTTCAGATGTGACTTCAATTCTTGGGCGCAATGCTGGTGCACGCATATCTAATACCCAACTCTCAATTGCCGGGTTAGATTCTGCGAGGAGCATGTCGCGTACAGGAATGTAAGTAGTTCTAATGGATCGGATCTTGTCGCTGTCGTCCCAGTGAACAGCGCATCCATGACCAATTGCGAGATTCTGGACATGACGAAATAGCAACTGACTGTTCAAAACGTCGCGATCATCAAGTTTGGTTGAACGCTGAGCCCTGTCAGCGAATACGAGGCCAGAGTTTTCAGGCAACGTAACCGAGATCATTGGTTGAAAAAAGCAGTTTTCCGACTGCCTTGTTCGGTCTGGTTGACTCGTATTGTTATTGACTAATGCAAGAGTTATCGCAACATCTCCGAATTGGTCTTCCTTACGGACATGGATTCGCAGAGAAACTCCATGACCATCTAAAGCTTCAACTTTGACTATTGGTTTGTTCGCATCAATTGCAGAGATCGCCGATTTGAAGCCATAGCGTGCCCACTGATCCCCCTCTTTGACATACTTCGCGTAGTCAACAGAAATATCAAATATTGCAGCGTCGCGTTGTACTGGCAGTTTGACTGCAAATGTCATCCCCACGGAAGATGGAAATTGTTTTGCTGACAATGAATTCGCTTCATCACTGACATTGTCTTCTTGATTATCTCCGCGGGCAGGTATTCCGTTGAGATCAGGGACTTCTTCGTCCATCAGCGAATCACGAGGATAGAGAATTCCTATCGAATAAATATTTGTTGGCTGATCAGAAAGTCTCTCGTCCACGGCATGTGGTCCGACCATGTGCGTCACAAGAGATGTCGAGAGGTCATCCCTAAAGGCATACTTTTCAAATAATAAACTTTTCATTTTCATTTCTCCTCAACTTCAAGCATTCCTCGTAATACTGGAACGGTTACTAGATGCGGTCTTGAATCGCCATCACCATATGACAGGGGTCTTGCAATCGTTTGCTCTCCGATTTCGTAAAGGCCAGTAAATACTCCTGGAAGATCAGTTCTCCAGTTCATCTTCACCGCTTTGGAGAAACTCTCGGAAATATTCGCGAGGCATTCTTTGGAATCTGGTTCGAAAAGCCCGTAAATGGGGATTTGATCATTTTGCACAGAGATCAAACGTGCCTCTAATCTCACGCCTCGTTGGACCTGCCTCAAGAATTGAATATCGCCAGGTTTGATTTCAATTCGGACCGGCCGAGGTGTATTTCGCCATATGAAATCGATAGATCGATCCATGCTTCGCCGACTTTCAATTCGTTTATCCATCTGAAATCTGAGTACATCTGCTTTTGCACGCGTCAAACCGACAAATAGGACTCTTGTTTCGGACAGGAGATCCTCGTTTGTTGCAAGTGGTTTTTCTGTTTGTAGCACCACTCGGTCAAATTCCAGCCCCTTAGATTGATGTATGGAAGAGATAGTCACACCTCGTCGATCACCTTGCAACAAGACTTGAGGAACTTTTCGACTTCTAATAGCTTCGGCCAGATATCTGAAGTCGTACGAATCTGATGATCCTTTCGCGCAGAGTTTTGTAACTTCCACCGCCAATAGATCCCGATTTATATATGCAGGACATGATTGGAGCAATTCGGATTTTGATTTGCATTCCTGCAAATCTGCTACCCAATCAGGCACAAAATATTCATTTGAGCCGCCGATCACGCGATGAGGAACTCCAGCCTCCGAAAGTTGATAAGAAATTTCTAAAGCCAGTCGATTCTGTCGAGTCAAGACTGCAGACGAGAGGTCGTCTGAGGCAAAAGCGTCCAACACTCCCACGAGTTGATCAATACTTCCAAGCAGATGAAGAGCAGTGAATTCATCCCACAGCGAGTAGTGGTCGCGCATTGCTGTTGAAGAACGAATCTCTGAACCAAGCTCCCTTATTCGAAATAATTCAGAATTCGAACATCTAAAGTCTGTGATTAATTCGTGTTTCTCGACTTCCAGTTCTTCGGCCTTCGAAGACATTGACTCAAGCAGAGACTCCCCAACAACCTCAGATTCATTAACAAAGTCGTAGATCTTTTGTGCCAGGTCCCCGAGAACGACCCAACCGGTAATCCAAGACGAAGTACAAATTTGCTGAATTAATTCAGATCGTGCGTCAAAAATATCCTGAGCTTCGTCGACAATTAGATAATCAACAACTTCTTGAATCGCCGATTCATTTTCTTCAATTGTTCGAATCGCAAGCTTAATACGATCGTCATAAGTTGTGGCTTGGTCAATGTCATCAGGGTCTGCGAATTCCCGATTGATACGAGAAGCCCAACCGTCAATAGTTCGAATTTCGACTCGACCGCGCAAGCCCGCGAGTGTCAAGGCGTCTTCGATGGCCTGCGCCGCAGCTCGCGAGAATGAGACTGCCAGAAAATTCAGTCCATCCGAATCCTCGCCTACCAATCGAATCAATCGTTGAGCAGCGGTAAAAGTTTTTCCTGATCCAGGCCCGGCGGTGACTATCAATCTTGAATCAATTGGGGCATTTATTACATTGATTTGGTTGATATCAGCGTGGTAGTTCATCACGACTACGGCTTTCCCAACGATTGATACTCAAATTCATTCCTCTTCAATTTGAGCCACATCAAACGGTGAATCCTTTGACTTGCCGGAAAGCCACTTACTCATTTTTTCAAAGATTAGATCGACATCGAAAGCTTGCAGATTGTCTTCGATATCGACAATCAAACATTCCTCCGTTCCTCCATGAAGTGGACCTCTCAAACCGCGTCCAATCATCTGCAAATACAAACTCGGGCTAAATGTTGGTCTTGCAACGTAGACCGCTTGAATCTTTGGAGCATCGAACCCAGTTGTGAGTACGCCAAAATTGGTTAGCACCTGAATCTTCCCTTTTCGGAAGTTCCCAATAATGTGACGGCGCGTTCCTGCTGGCGTATCGCCAGAGATAGCTGCTGCGGAAATGCCATTCATTCGCAATAACGCAGCTAATAGCTGAGCATGCGGAACCGAAAGAGCGAAAACAATAATCGAATGGTCACTGGGCAACGACTGAATCGATTGAATAATCGCTCGGTTTCGCTGCATATTTGTAGCGAGTCTTTCCTCTACGTCATCTGGGAGCCACACGCCATTTAATTTGTTCGACGACACCTCGCTCAGTTCGACTTCCACTCCGCTCAGAACTTCAAATCTCGGGGTAGACAGAACTCCAATTTCACGCAAGTATTCGACATCAGTGAGCTCCGCACCTTCGTCTGATCGCGGCACCTCAATCCGGAGATAATTCTCTGCATTTCCGAATCTTGTACGAATCCGTCCCAACGGCGTCGCGCTCAAACCCAGCAATGGTCGTTCATCTTCTTTACGGCGGCCAACTCCTGTTCCAAGCCAATTAAGGACCTTGGTGTACGACTTTTCACCAGCCTTATGCGCTTCGTCGATAACCACGATTGCTGAATCGCGAAGCCATTCGTAACGTTCGTTGTTTTCAACCACGCTTTCAGTTACTAGTTTTTGAATAGTGGCAACGACTACCTGACCAACATGTTCATCTGGAATGTTTGAATGGAATGCATCTCGAGTCGACCAGAAACGATCCAATGACAGCACTCCTCCACGGCCGATCGTGCTCCAAACTTCTTCGAACGTACGCGCTGCCTGTTCGCATAATTCATCACTTTGGGCGATCCACAGAATTGGACGATTGCCAAACTTGCCATCACTCAAATGCTCCAAGAGAGCCTGAACAGTAACCATTGTTTTACCTGCACCTGTTGGCAGATAAAGCAATGCACGATGTTCACCATTCGATTTCGGTTGGTCAATGAACGATTGAATCTGATCCTTTAGCGAGATCTGATAATCGCGCAAAGTGATTGGCTCAATAAATGGCTGTACATCTTGGTGCTGGGGCCTCGGATCGGATTTAAACCCAGCAAACGACTGTTCGAAGCCCAGTTCAGTTACGAAACGCACGGTGGATTCATTACCAGCCCACTGGCTTGGAACTGAGAAACCTTTCTTTGAAAGAACCACTCGTGCTTCTCTAAGAAGCAGAGGGCCATGAACGGCAAGCACCAACTGGGCGAGAACTTCTGGATCTCTACAAGCTCCGCCTAACTCTTCAAGAATTTGCGGGCGAAGGAAGCTCGACAGTTCATCTACTGAGAAGAGCGTGGCGATCCGGTCAACATCGTTACTCTTATCGTGTACTGCCTGGGTAAGTTCGCGTACGGCATTATTTACGCGATTGTCGAGCACATTCTGAATCTGTGCTTCGCTTAGTTCAAGTTTGAGTTCCGAATTGGCGATCCGTAGAACTTTCTCGTACCAATCGTCACCTTCGGTAACGACATATAAGTCGCCGCCTTGAAGTCTTTGCGTAACGCGCAACGAGTTCAATCCACTGCCGGGCATTTCAAGGTAAATTCGACCACACCGAATGAGTCGTTTTCCACGTATTTCATTTCCCTTGATGATTTTTAGATAGCTAAAAATTTGCTCAAGTGATACGGGATCTGTTTGCTCAACTGGAACGACCTCGAATTCAAGAGCCTCTACGGGGATACCCCAATGAGTATTTAGCCTTTGTACTCCTTCATCTCCATCTGCGATGACAATTGGTTTTTCAATTCGAATGAAGTCGTTGATTTGATTTGGGTCAGCGGCTGCCACTACTTCTTTGATGGTTAGCTGAACTATTTCTCTACCTTTTAATGCGGGCACTCTCTCCGGAGGATGGACTATCTCGCACAACTGGCTGAAAACTTCACCAATCAAATATGGATCGGTCTCTCTTACCGAAAGATTGACGGCAGCTTCCGCATCCTCATACGGCAAATCCTTGAGCAGATTGAGGAGCGGAAGACCCTCGGTGACCTCAGCTGGCAGTTTTGAAACTGGAGCCACCCTTTCGAAACGCGAAAGTGCAGACGAGAGTGTCTCTTCAGCACGTCGCGGGCCCTTGGAGGTTTCAAGTAAACCATACTTCTTTACCAAGAATGTGGTTGGCGAATCTATTACGTAGCCGCCTGGAGTCGTCCAGGTTTGAAGGCCCCCCATCGCTTTCAGCAAGAACGATGTATAACGACTTCGTGCATCTTGACTTCCGTGTTCAAGAATTGCCGTGTGAGACGCAACTGAGGGTGTTGACCTGATTTCACGTCTTGCCGTAGCAGCCGATACTTCAAGTTCCCGCAAGCGAGCTATGGACGCGGAGGAAAAATCCGGATCTGAAATTTCACCACCACCATCAATCATTGGTACATCAACTACTCCGATTTCCTCGATGATTGACTTATGTTGCCGCAGGAATTCAGGATCCACAATCCACTTATCGTCATCCCTGCCTCTTTTCAAGATTGAGCCCTCAAGAAGGAGTTCGGGAAATGGGGCAAAATTTCCCTCAGCATTCTTCAGGTAAAGAACCTGCTTGGGCCTCACTTCCACTAGCCCTGCCTTTATTTTTCCTAGTCCGATCCCCGAAGCCTTGACCGTTTCCCAAAATTCTTGCCACTGGCTATTGGATGGCTCCTCAACTGAATCCCACGTTGCGAGCAAGGCTTGAAGCGAGACGTCGTCACCATCTTCAGTTATCCCACATTCATTGATGAGATATTCCCGAATTACCTCATCCGACAAGACCTCAGGATGAACAATTGAAAACTTATTTGTTGCTTTGCCAGGAGGCAGGATAAAAACAAAACCAGATTTTGCTTTTGCCAGCTTTCCGTCCAAACAAAGAACAATCGACGCATCGAAAGCCTCAATTATTTGAATTTGATTTCCAGTTTTGACTATCTCCAACTGAGCTCTCAACGCTCCAATGGAATTTTCTACTGTCGGATTCTCAACGAGAATTTCTAGCCATGTCGCGATAGTCGCCGGATTCTCTCTAGTCATTCTTAGACCTCAAACTTGCTTCTGGCGTTAACCAATTAGATAAACGAGCTTTGCGATTCACAGATGAGAGACATGTCCAGTGGGGAAAATCACGCGGAGCAGATGGGGCCTCACTCCATGTCTGTACCCACTTGTCCGCAACATCATTTGCACGCTCAATAACTTTCGGCGGGAATTGTCGCAATTCTGTTGAACTCGTAAGAATTCCGTCCAAATTGGGAATCGATGCATACGAATTAGCAAGTTCTGGAACAGTTGTTGCAAGGATTTTTGCAATTCCTTCGGCCTCAGCAGCTCGCGCAGGAACGACATCAAAGATTTTCCCATAATCACCTGATGTAAATTCAAGAAGGTGAGGTATCGCCTGATGTACAAGGTGACTTACTCTCTCAACAAGAAACATGTTGTACTGGTTTTCCAGAACTTTCGTCCGTTCAGTAGTTGTGTCCCATGGCGCATTGATGATGCCAGCGAGAGAAGTCCAATCTTTCGTCGGAAAATGGAACCAAAATTCTCCACGCCCTAAAGAGGGAAGACTCGCCTTCACTGCCCAAGTAACTGGAACTGGATAGTAATTGCCATATGCATCTCTTCGTCGATTTTGTTGCACTCCCAGATCACCTACAGAAGAAATATCAACTTGACTGTCGGAAAATACAATCCATTCGACATTGTTCGGATCTCCGACCTTGGAAATCGTACAAATTCGTCTTGTCAATTGATTCTTGCCGAATTTCTTTGCCTGATTCACTGGTTCAATTTGAATGTCCCGAATGGTTTTATTCGAGCACGTGAACCCATGCGACGAGATTTGTTCGACATCGTGAATTTCAAAATCCAATCGCGAAACATGATGGGTGAAAATCAGGAATTCTGCAGAAAAATTCTCGAGTTCGTTACGCAAGTGTTCAAACGGAGGAAGGTCGGTGTAATAGCGACCACTAACAAACGGCAAAAAAATCACCGTAGTTGCCCACTCCATCAAGTCAGAAAGAATTGGGTCCCCTTCTGCCGCACTCTTCGGATTGACGGGCTTTGGCACGACAAATACAGAGACCTTCTGGTCTTCGAACGTTCCAAGAAGACTTGGATCGATATTCCTTCTTCCATCATCTAGTGGTTCACTCAAATAATCGACCACATTTTGAAACTTGAATTCAAAACTTCCAGTCTTGCTGAAGATCTTTGGCTCGCTTGTAACAGCAAGGACTGACCTGAACCCATGTCCATATCTTCCAACTTGATTCCCAACTTTTGTCGTTGCAATTGGATACCTAAGGGACTCGATTCCCTCGTGAGAAAATGGCGCGCCCTCATTTGCGCAATAAAGACCCTCTTGCGTCAGAACTATCTTTACGCGGCCACCACTCTTGAGTGAAATATCCTCAACAATTGCGTCAGCCGCATTCTGAATTAGTTCAAAGATTTGACGATGCCTGTAATCGCCTTGTGAAATCATCGCGACGATGTTTCTGTCAACTTCAATTAGTCTCGGATCCGTCCGGTACACCGCACGATGTCGAGGATTCACATCATTGACGAAAGCACTTGGGCCATCGTCCTCCGGACTCGCCCATTTGGTCCAATCAATTACCATTTCCCCCCCGAACAGCTCTCCCGATTTCTCACAATCTAGTTGGAATGATTTAGATTGAAGAATTGAGGAGAAAGCCATGAATACAACGCAAAGTGAGTCGCTTAAGGCAATTGGCGCCGATCTTTCAAGCATCTTGAAGAAGCTGAATCGAAATATTGATCACTTGAGTAATGCGCTCTCGAAGGGTGAGGGTTCAAATAGTCAAAAACTTCTCTCAGAGTTAAGTGAACTCTTAGCCAACACTTCTCAACTTCGAGATAGAGCAGAGGACAGAGTCCGAGACGCAATTTCTTCAACCGGGGGAATCGACGGTCTACGCCAAAAATGTCTGGAGGTTGCGCAGGTCCGATTCCCGGAATCCAGAGTATTCATTTCCGAAGGTTCACTAGTCGTGTACCCGATTGTCGTCAAATTCGAACACTCAAAAGAAGACATTCGAGTAGTTATTGATGGCGAGACAACTTCAACAGTCTCTGCGGAACGCGTATCTGAATTAGTCGCTGCCGTAGCCAAAGATAATTTTGACCCCTCTAAATTCCTCCGAAGTATCTTCCAAGCCCATAAATCGATTTCAGCTATGACTGGAAGGAGGAGTATTCCTCTTGAAGACATTCGACAAGTCTTGTCAGTGACTAAGGATGCCATCAATTCATACTCCACCGACTCATTTGAGTCCGACTTACAGCGATGGAATTCATCGGATGTAAAGACCATTTCTGGAAAGACTGCGCGCTTGGAGCACATTGCAGCTTCCCGAGACGGTTACCCAATCATTTCGTCAAATGGCGCACGGGCGCTTCTATCTAATATCTCTTTTGAATAGTTACTGCTGATTCAAATATGAAAACAACACCAAAAATTTGGCTCGATAATATTCTGGTCACCGACAAGACTGCTGACTTTCTGTTGTCAGGCGGGGCGCTCATCCGTTTCGTTGTCGTCGAGAACGAAACTTCACACAAGATTTTCCGTGAATTAATACGCACAGAATTGAAGAAGATCAACTTCGCCGTATTCGGAGTTCCAAGCCACGTAGTCGACCTACAACATCCGCACAAAGTTGTAACGGCGATTGCAAAAGTACTGAACCTGGAGATGTACATCAAGGAATTTGTTGTACGTGTCTGGCACGACTGCGGATTTGAGAATCCAGACCTTCGAAGTGTTCGCTCAATCGCAGCTGAAAGTGGTCGTAATGCAATCGACCTCGAAGATAGATTCGTCAAGATTTTGAGAAACCTATTAGGGCTCGGCAGTAATTCGATGGACTCCGAAGGCGATGGGCCACATTCCCGTCAGTTGAGCCGCGACTTCGCAAATGGCTTGAGAAAGATTTGCATTGAGTACATGGACCAGGGCTACTCACCTTCGCTGGGCCTCTTCGTCAGTTGGCTTCAAGGAGAATCAACGGCTGCGACTCGTAAAATGCTAAGAATCCAATGGCCAATTCGGAAAGAAAATGCATCTTCGACGTTACGTTCGTTAATGGCTCTTCCATCGATGGCGAGTAAAGAAGGCTCTGCACATTCGACAGGTAACCGCGGAGGAACAATCCTTCACATTGATATGCGTTGGTTGACAGACCCCAAATCAGTCGAGACCGAAATACAGCTTCGCAACCCAACCAAGGCCGCAAGAACAGCCGTATACCAATGGATCAGAGAACTGATCGATCAATCATCTGAGTTCCGAAGCAGCTTCATTGTGATCGAAGTTGGGCCTTCGTTTGTAAGCCAAGACCCTCGAGGCGTAGGAATTGGAACCTACGACGCCTTGAAGAACAGAATTTTAGACGACGTCGTAATTTCTGGTGACCCGAATTTGTCAGCAGTACTCGTTCCAGTGACAGGTAAGTAGTGTGGCAAACTTAATTTCGAGACAGATAATTGAATCGCTCCGAACTGGAGTTCCAATCAGAGAGGCCGTTCAACTGGTCGGCTCCGGTCAACCGAGTCTTGAGGCCGAATTTAACGATCTCCTGAAACAAGTACGGACGGGAAAACCTCGTAATGACAGCGGATTTATCTTCTTCGGAGACTTCGGCACTGGCAAGTCTCACGCCCTTGAGTTCTTTGCGAGCGGTGCAGAGAACTCTGGTTTTGTGGTTAGCCGCGCCACAATCAGTAGGAACCTCCAACTGAGCAACCACAGAGCGATTCTGAGTCAATTAGTTGCACAGATGTCAACGAAGGACCATCGAGAAGATGCCCTTGCGCGAATTCTTGATGACTCAACTTCTATGGGTTCAGATTTCTCAGGATTTCAGACATGGTGCGCGGGCGAAGTTACAGCGGGAAATTTGGCTTCTATCTATGGGTCAATCGCACAAGCCTTGCCTAACTTGCGATACGGGACTGAAGAATTTGACAAGTTGATGTCTTATCTAGCGGGCTCCGCAACACAGCAAGAAATCAAGAGGGCCGTTAGCGCTCCTCGTTCTGAGGTGCCGCCTACGGAAGATCGAACCTGGCAGACAATTCACTTCATTTCCAATCTGTTTGTCCATCTTGGTTTCAATGGCTGGATCTTGCTTCTCGATGAACTGGAACTAATTCGAATGATTGGTTCAGCTAGCGCACGAGTTGCACGCGGCAAATCGTACGCAAGCCTTTCAAAGTGGTTTGACTTCAGCAGAGAGAGCAAGAGCCGGGCATTTGCGACCGTTGGCTGTATGACTAGTGGATTCGTGGCTGAAATTATCGAGTATGGGCCGTACAGCTGGAACGATGAAGGGAACATTCCAAATGCACTACTCGCATCAGCTTCACCTCATCTTGCATCACCAGCTGCCGAGGCAATGAAATTCATAACTTCCCAGGACGCCAAGAAATCTCTCCAACTTGCTTGGCCAAGTTCAGAAGACAAAGAAAGGCTTCAGGAATCACTTAAGGGGATTTATGAGAGTGCCTTCGACACCAAATCTCCTCGCCTGCCAATTCACGGCGAATCCTTTGAATCAATTCGCATCTATATTCGTCGCTGGATTGCACAATGGGACCTTTCACGACACGGCCGCAAAGACTCAGTCACAATCAATGCTGTCACCCAAAACTTTGAAAGCGACGATGAAGACGACGAATAAAGCCGTCCTCTAAATACTGGGGTTTGCCATACTCCCTGGGTAGTAACCTGGGAGTATGGCAAACCCCAAGCACACCATCCACATCGGCGTCTCTGCAGTTGCACTGGTCATTGGGGCGATTCTCTCCATTGCAATCGGTGACCCCACCGTGGCTCTCATCTTCTCCGGCGCGGCCTTCAGCGGTATCGGTTACTGGTTGGGCGCAGCAGCTCAGCGCCGTCATGGCTAAGGGCTCTAGCCCCGCCAAGCGCACCAACACTGGTCTCGCGCTTCTCCTTATTACTGCGCTTCTTGGCGCGGGTGCCACTGCCCTCTTCGGCGACACAACACCCAGCACCTCTTCGTCGTCCACTATCCCGGCGGAATTCCCCACAGATGCACCCGCTGGCGCAACAGGCGCTCGTCCTGCCGAGACGTCGTACTCATGGTTTGATCACAGCTTCAACGCTGAGCAGTTCGACTTTGAGATGCCATCGCTCTCGTGTGCCTCTGTCGCCAAGGTGATCACACCCGACCTCTGCAGTGTTGCGCGCACTTCCTCTGGCAGTTTCATGCTGGTGGGTAGCGAAGGGTATTGGGACCCTCAGGAAGAAGACGTCGAGGGCATCGTGTGGGTGCCACTGAATCTCGCGTTGTACACCATGCGTTCCGATAACGGCATGCCGCGCGCTGTCAGCATTCTCGATGGCATCGTTGAAAAGCAATACACCGCCAACGGAGCACAGGTTGATGTGTATGCGGCAACCATTGGCGGCGAAGAGATGCTGGTGATTCACAAGCGTTTATCGAAGACAAATGCCGACCCGTATTCCTTCACCGAAGAAGTGCAGGTCATCGCAATGTCAAAGACTGGTGCACCCACTGTTGTTGCTACGTATGCAGGTTCTGCAGTGCGCGTTGCAGCCGCTGCGGACCACATTGAGATTTCAACATTGCGATATCTCACCTCTACCCAGAGCAGTGAAGACAAGTGGCACACACGCATTGTGTTGAAGCCAAGCGATTCTGATGACATCCGCCTGGATGAGACCGTGACTTCCGGACCTGCCCCTGTGAAGCAAGGCGCTGGCTTAGAGTTGCTCGACAGTTACGTGTTCCCCGTGGGCCGCGGCAATGTCGACACCCCCGACACCTCTACTAAGGCCTAAGCGCCAACTGGCCCTAAGACCTCACATATAAGAGGTGTCGCTGCAGGCAATGGCGCTCAATCAGCCGACCCGATGAACTTTCTGTAAACAAACAGTCCACGACTCGTCAGGAGTCCTGGCATTATGCGAATCTTCGCCACAATGAACTATCGACGACTGTTCCCAAATAAGGCCACGTCACGTGTTATCCGTCTGTTTGTCGGACTTGCCACTCTATTGAGTGCCATTTCGGTCATCGCCATGACCCAGCCAGCGAACGCTGTGCTTTCGTCGCTTCCCACATTTGTCAACGCAGATCTCACTGTTGGTGTGGAAGTAGCTCCATATGTCTTTGACTACAAAGCAGCAGACTCCCAAACATCAACACATCTCTTGACAACCTTTGAAGGCACGGCCGACTACACCGTAAACGGTGGGGCACCTATCTCTTTGACCAGCGGTACGCAGTCTCCTGTTATCAACCTTGGTTCTGGTGATTCAATCTCTGATCGAGTGACCAAGATTGTTCTCACGCATCGAAATAACGGAAACACCGTCTACACATTGCGAATTTTCCGTATGAAGCACGCGACAGGTTTTGAATTTCGCGACAAAGACAACACAAGCAACACCTACACATCCACCGAAACCGTCGTCAACGACTTC
>Ga0315905_10001632_pt1 | contig 23944 bp, 30 predicted proteins | sample LakEriMetagenome_5_FD_203522 | JGI IMG/M metagenome (GOLD analysis project Ga0315905, IMG submission 203522) | Freshwater fungal communities from buoy surface, Lake Erie, Ohio, United States - Buoy 4 MA121 | ecosystem: Environmental > Aquatic > Freshwater > Lake | place: USA: Lake Erie, Ohio...
GTGATGTACGCCGCACTTAAAGAGAGCAACAAAGAAGTTAAACTTTTTGATATAGAGCCAATAAAAAAGAAAAATTTCTTCAACCAACACATTCTTGAGGTCTACCCAAAGATAAACATTCGAGGCGAATTTAGCTATGCGTACTTCTGTAAAAATGAAGAAGGCTACTTTTTAGGAGTGATGTCGGGTCCTACACCTATCGAAATTGAGGTTGAATACAACAACCAGGTACAAGAAATTAGAGCGTTTTCGCATCCAATGTATTTCTATCGAGTGACCGAATCAATGTTGGATAGAGGATTTACCGTTAGATGTAAAGAGGCAAATTACGAGGCTAGGCACGATAGAAATTCAAAATATGCAAATTGCAGAATCACTAATTCTGCCTTGATCAGAGATTTTTCGTTTGAAGCAAAGTCTGTAAATGATCCAATATTCAACTTTAATTTTGTAAACGGCCCTTACGTAGAAATTAAGCATCCAATAAGCTCAAAATACCAAGTTCTTTTTGTAGACAAATCCACAGGAGCCGTAGTATACACAACAACAATTAGCAACAACTGTTGGGCTCGATGCAATAGAAAGTATTTTACGGATTGGAAAATTGTAGTAGTAAACGTAGACACTGGTAAAAAATATGAACATGATTTTGATGCAGAAGGCAAAAACGTACTGATTAGCTTGGGATCAAGTTCTTTGGGAGACAGTATAGCGTGGTTTGCGCATTGTGAAGAGTTTGCTAAAAAACATAAGTGCAATCTTGCAGTTTCAACTTTTAAGAATGATCTTTTCGAAGCCGAGTACCCGGAAATTAAATTTGTAAAGCCGGGAGCATCGGTTAATGATCTATACGCTTCATATCAAGTTGGCTGGTTTTACGGAGAGAATAATTCTATCAATCTAGAAATGCATCCTAGAGATTTTAAGCCTATTCCGATGCAAGCCACAACAACAGATATTTTGGGTCTTCCTGAGTCTACGGTTAAACCACGGATAACTGTTTATGATTCACCAAGACCTATTGAAGATAAGTACGTGTGTATAGGAATGCACTCTACCGCTCAGGCTAAATACTGGAACAATCCTCAAGGTTGGCAAGATTTAACTGACTACTTCAGTTCTAAAGGCTATAAGGTAGTAATGCTTAGTACTGAGAAAGATGGCTACATGGGAAATCCGCATCCTAGAGGAGTTATTGAAATTCACGGAGAAAGAACTCTTCAAGGAACGTTACAGTGGTTAAAGCACGCAGAACTTTTTGTAGGAGTTGGCTCGGGTTTAAGTTGGCTATCGTGGGCGGCTGGCACAAAAACTGTCATAATATCCGGTTTTAGCTGGCCTAACACAGAAATGTCTGACAAAAATGTTTTGCGCATTTTTAAACAAACAGGCTGCAACGGCTGCTTTAACCGTCACCGTTTAGATGCTGGAGATTGGAACTGGTGCCCGGATCAGAAAAATTCTCCTAGACAGTTTGAGTGCAGCAGAAATATAACCAGCACTGAAGTTATACAACAGATTGAAGAATTCATGGGAGGCAAGACATTTGAAATTGAGAAAACAGTAGAACAAATTGTTCATGAGTCTTACGCTCTAGGGATGGTGCAAAATCACTCCGAAATCATGGAGGCTGCAGAATTCTTCAAAAACTTAAATGTAAAAGACTTTATTGAAATTGGAACTGACCAAGGAGGAACCTTTGCAATATGGAGCAAACTGTCTGCTAGCGGTGGTACCCGGATATCTTTAGATATGCCACATGGAAACTTTGGAAGAACTGACTACGATGTTAATAAGCGAGATGAGTACTTAAAAAGCCTAGGTACAGATGTTCATATGCTACACGGAGATTCTCATTGTCAATGCATGAAAACCGATCTCATAGAAATACTCGGTGAGGATAAAGTAGACTTTTTATTCATAGATGGAGATCACACCTACAGAGGAGTAAAGCAGGACTACTACATGTACAAGGAATTTGTAAAACCCGGCGGGTGGATTGCTTTCCACGATATTAAAGATACTGAGTTTCACAGAAATGCAAATTGCCGAGTAGATATGCTCTGGAATGAACTTACTGGAAACAAAGTAGAATTTGTGGATAACAGCTCTGAGTACGGAGGAATTGGATTTATTCAAGTCACCGAATGAGAAAGTACTGGATTCCTGAAGGCGACTGGCCAATAGGCACTGGCTACGAGCATGCGCATAGACTGCTGCAAAGTTGGGGCTTGGCACCCGGAACACAGGAAGACTATGATCTGCTGGTCCTTCCAGGTGGAGCAGACATTGGTAAGAGACCTCAAAGAGACGAAGTAGAGCTGCGAGCTCTAGAACACGCAAATGGAAACGGCAAAAAGATATTTGGAATTTGCCGTGGCATGCAATTGATGCTCTACTCTGAAGGAATGCCTATCATAGACCACATACCGGATGTTTCTGTTCTAATAGAACATCGTACTCTAACTGGAGATTGGACGGGGCAAAGCGGGTGGCACAAAACTGCGCTGGGGCTATTGGTCAACTCTCGCCACCATCAGGGGTTCAGTGGCTGGCCTGCTGACTGGGAAATTCTTGACTATACAGAAGACGGAATTGTAGAGACTATCTACCGAAAAAATCGATATGGAGTACAATGGCATCCCGAGCATCCAGAGATGATAAATACATATGCGTTAGAATGGCTGAAGCAAGATTTGAAAAAGAGAGATATGATATGAGAAAAACTCCAATATACCAGCTTTCGGAAGACCTGGGTACCTGGATGGATCAACACCGAGAACTTATTTTTGATGAGGTTCTGGAGTCTACAGAAGCTGCTGTTGAAGGAGAATACCCGCTATCGAAAGTGCCAGTCATAATACTGCAATCAGATGGTGGAACTACTCTGTTTGCTCTAAAATCATTAGAAGCCACAAAGGAAAGCATTCAAAAAGCTCTAACCTGGTTTGTAGACTCTGAGCAATACGAAAAAGCTGCCCGCGCACGAGATGTCAAGGCTGCCATTGATGAACTAGGAAATCCACCATCGGATATATAGTCAAAATAGCTGCAATAAATGCTAAAAAACTACAAACAGTTTATTTTTGAGGCTGGGTTAGATCTGGACTTAGGTGGCCTGGGAGGCGACGAGAAAAAGAAGAAAGAGACTCCGCCAGATCCGGAGAAAGAAATTGCAAAAATAAAGAAAAAGAAGCGGGAAACTGCTGCTAAAGAGAGAGCTGCCGAATTGGATGCAGCAGAGAGTGAATTACAATCGGATTTGAAAAAAGCGCCAGATGACTTTAAAGAAAAGTTTCAAAAGAGATTGAAAGATGCATTGGATGACGATGACCGAGTAATATATCACAATTTGATACTTGATATACAGAGATACCAAATGCCGCTTGCAAGACAACAACAGGACGAAGAGATCTACGATATTTCTCCAATCCTTAAAGTTTTGCAAACGCTGAACAAAAACGAATATAAAGGTTAATGCCACAACAAAAGATATATCTTCAATGGAATTACGATTCAATCATCTGGGGTTCCAACGACTATATCTGGAGCGAGGTCTATATACTGATAAACATAGGCACTTCTTTTGGTGGAGGCGCTGGTGGACTGTTACTTCCGCAAAAGAATCCTTGGAAAGATGTTGAAAAACAATTCAAGGAGAAAAATTTCACCAAAGAGGAAACTAAAAAGTTCCTCGAAATAGTGGTAAGAGTTAATGGCTTGGTAAAGTCAGAAGTTCGAGACACTAACAAAGTTAAAAAAATGATCACAGTGGAGCACATCAAAAACACATTGGCTGAATTCATTCCGTCAATCAAAGTGACCGCTGTAGATATTAAGAAGAAATGAACGGGTTCTCAGAATGGAGAAGCGGTAGCGCTTTACAGCAAGCTCTCACAGGAAATGTGAATGAGACTCGCACAGCTAATTTTGGCTCACTTGAGGATATGCTCAAAAAGACTCTTGGAGATCAATTTGGCAAAAAAGAGGAATCCATTAACGAAAACGAACTAGCAGCTGCGCAGGCCCGGGCAAAAGAATTGGCCGAAGCTGCCAATAAGATTCAAGAACTTACTTCAAAAGTTCAGCAAAAAATTGAGGAGACTCAAAAAGAGGAAGAACCGCTAACAGAAGAACCTGTTAAAGAGGTATATGAAGAAATTGAACCACAATCCAAAGCTTACCGAGTATTCAGAGATCGTGATGAAAACTTTGAATGCAAAATCACCATTCAAGGAGCGGGACTTTCTGCCGCTCAAGTAAGAATAGTTTTGGATTGTGATTTGTGGAACTTTACTTTTTACGGAAAGCTCTACAAAGATGGAAGATGCGTAGTGCCTTTCAAGAAAGGAATACCGCTTCCTGAAGGAACTCGTGGTAGAGCACGTTTAGAGGTGGTAATTGATGAGCAGCTCTTCCTGCCTTGGGAAGATGACTTCATAGTAGAAGGCTCCAAGAAAGTACAAGTAGAATTGAAAGAACAAAAATCCGTTAAAGTCAGCTTCAAACACTCATCTGAAGAGTGAAATAAATAAAACATGCCAGGGCCACTTGATCTCACCAACGAGAAAATCTCCTTTTCATTTGACCGACTCATCCAGACGGATGGCTTAGGTAACTTCTATGATGGATTAGGAGATCCCGTATCAATAGGCGGAGCTGGAACCTCTGGTACAAGTGGAACTTCCGGGGCGGCTGGAACTTCCGGTACAAGTGGAACTTCCGGGGCGGCTGGAACTTCCGGTACAAGTGGAACCTCTGGGTTAGCTGGAACTTCTGGTTCTTCGGGAACCTCCGGTGTTTCTGGGACTAGCGGAACTAGTGGAATCATAGAATTCTACTATCAACAAGCTCGGCCTGCTCCAGATCCAGCGAATCTTGGAGCTCGTTGGTTGGATTCCGACAATGGTATTGAATATGTGTGGGTATTTGATGGAACACAGTATCTTTGGATGCAGCCTACACAATTAGGTAACATTACATATCAAGCTTTTTATATCAATACCGCAACTTATTCTCCGACTTTTGCATATGAATACTATGGAGTTACATACAATACTGGCATATGCACTATTACACTCCCTTTAGGAGTTGTGCCAACTGATGAAGGGAAGTTTATCAATATTGCGGATGAGGTAGGAGGCATAAGCTACGGCAATAGAGGCATACTAGTACAAGGACAGGGCGGGCAGTTAGTCAATGGAGAAACCTCTGTGCTGATGAAAATAGATAGAATGTCATTAAACTTTTTGTTCAGAAACAATTCCTGGAAAACAATATAAAGAAGCATGTCATATACCTACACGGATAAAATAAAGTTTGCGTATACTAATAATTTCGATTCATTCGGAAGATTGCGTATATCACAGCCTTTTACGCTTTTCGATTCGTCGCATCGTTACAAAGATAACGGTCTTTGGGCTACGCAAACCGCCACGGGTGGCGCTGCTGTTTTTAATGCAAACGAAGGTTTAGTAGACCTAAATGTGACGGCTGCATCAGGTTCAACAGTAAGACGAGAAACCTATAAGGTATTTGCATATCAGCCAGGTAAGAGTCTCTTAACTCTTAACACATTTGTTATGGCACCTGCACAGACGGGGCTAACACAAAGAGTGGGTTATTACGGAGCAGCCAACGGCATGTTTTTACAATTAGAAAACTCCGCACTCTCATTAGTAGAAAGAAGTTCTGTAACTGGTGTACTTATCGATACGCCGGTTGCACAGGGTTCCTGGAACGTAGATCCAATGAATGGAACTGGACCATCCGGTATCACTCTAGACATTACCAAGGCGCAGATTCTCTTTATGGACTTTGAATGGCTGGGCGTAGGTAGCGTTCGTTGCGGATTTGTCATTAATGGTGAGTTTCACACATGCCATATATTCCATCACGCTAACATCATAACATCAACATATATTACTACTGCATCATTGCCATTGCGATATGAAATCTTCAATACAGCTGGAACAGCAACAAGTAGTACATTAAAACAAATATGTTCGTCAGTAATATCCGAAGGAGGATATGAAATGCATGGAGTTCAACAGGCTGTTGTTACACCTATCACTACACCTGTTGCATTGGCAACAGCAGGAACTTACTATCCTATCATTAGCGTAAGATTAAAAACTACTGCATTAGATGCAATTGCGATAATTTCCGCTCTTTCAATCATGGGAGACGGAACTGGAAAATATAATTGGAAAATACTTGAGAGCTGTACCACTGCTGGAGGCTCCTGGGTATCTGCCGGCGCGGATTCCGCAGTGGAATACAACATCACCGGGACAGGAGTTTCTGGTGGTAGAACACTCGCTACAGGGTATCTTTCATCCACCATCCAAGCTTCAGTAAACACCGACGTTCTTAAAGAGGCCCTCTTTAGGTTTCAACTTGAGCGTGATCCTTTTATACCAGACCCACATGAAATATGCCTAGCGGTAGCTGCTAGCACCAATGGTGAAGTGGTCTATGGATCTATGGACTGGGAGGAAATAACAAGATAAAAATATGTCACTAAGTTTTCCATCATCACCTTCAATAGGACAGGTATACACGCTTCCAACAGGCGAGTCCTGGGAATGGAATGGATCCGCATGGCAAACTCTTGGTTCTCCAGGAGCTTCGGGTCCGGCCGGTCCGGCTGGCACTAGTGGCACTAGTGGATCAAGCGGATCTTCAGGCACTAGTGGATCAAGCGGATCTTCAGGCACTAGTGGAACTACTGGAACCAGCGGTACTAGTGGAATAAATGGAGTTTCTGGCGGCGCAGTGTACTATCTCAATCAGTCTGTTGCGCAAACTCCTTATAGAGAACTTTCAATAATACCTACAGCTGCTGTTGAGCAATCCGTAACTGTTACTGTAGGAGGCGGCGCAACTTCCACAGTACAGTCTTTCCTAACGCCTTCCGGTGTACCAAATATAACGGTCATTCCTGCTGGAATATGGATTTTTTATCTTCATTTTTCAAAAGAATCCGGTGTGGCCGCTTTCAACGCGTTTGTAGAAGTGTATAAAAGAGATTTAGGCGGCGTCGAAACTTTGTTATTCTCAACTGATCCAGCTCCGGTTACTAGCAATGATCCAACTCCATCATTACTAATTACTGAAACATATCAACCGGGATTTAGTCTTCTTACTACAGATCGTTTAGTTGCAAAAGTACGAGCAACAAATACCGGCGGCAGCTCCAGAACGGTTACTTTTTATACGGAAGGAAACGTTCACTATTCATTTGGGCAAACTACTCTAGGAATAGTAAGTAGCACTTCGGGTACAAGTGGATCATCAGGAACCAGTGGAATTAACGGAACATCGGGAAGCAGCGGAAGCTCTGGAACAAGCGGCTCTTCCGGAACCAGCGGTACGGATGGAAGTTCGGGAACCAGTGGAACTAGTGGTTCAAGCGGATCTAGTGGAAGCTCGGGAACAAGCGGAACAAGCGGATCCAGCGGTAGCTCAGGGACTTCAGGAGCGGACGGAACAAGCGGATCCACTCTTAAAGCTATCAATTCTGGTTGGTGGCAATACAACAGTACGGGAGCCCCTACTGATCCATCCCCTACTTATTTTAAAACAGATGTTAATACTCTTGCATCTGTAACAAAAATTAGTATTTCGGAAGATGACATATACCTAAGCTATTTAGGATGGATTTCTACGCTTGACTACTTAATAAATACCGAGGGACGGATTGTATATTTTCAAATTGAAAAAGTAGATGATCCAACAGTCTTTTCCATTTATACAATAAACGCATTTAATGACCAGGGAACCTATAGCGATTTAGATGTAACTCACGTTTCAGGTTCAGGAACTTTAATAAACAAAGAAAACTATTCAATCTCTTGGGTGTACAACGGATTAGACGGAGCTGCTGGAACATCCGGAACCTCAGGAGTTGATGGAACTAGCGGCACTAGCGGAGCTGATGGCACATCTGGTTCTAGCGGAACATCAGGGGCTCCTGGTACCAGTGGAACTAGTGGCACTAGCGGAGGTGGCGGCGGAGGCTTAACATTTAACGAAGTTCAACGAATAGCATTTTTACGAATATGATTATTCTTACAAATACAACTGACAAAATTCAAGTAAAACTTGGTGGCGCCGTGGCAACTAACCAAGCAGTTTGCTATGCTTCTTTTCGAAATACCACATCTACCACTATTTCAGCGGATAGAGGTATTGTGTTGACTAACAATACTACCGCAGTAGACTTGGTAGGCGCGCCAGCAGCCTCTGCTCAAAGAATTGTTGATTACATTAGCGTTTACAATGCAGATACTGCATCTGTTACTGTTACAATAGACTTTTTTGACAATTCAAGTCTTTTTACTCTCATAACAGCAACTCTTGGAGCGGGCGAAAAATTGGAATACCAGGAAGGCACAGGCTTTAAGATCATTTCTACAACCGGCGCTCAAAGAATTACCGATGGAATGGTTGGCGCACCAACTGCCAACAGCGATATAAGTTATGTACTAAAGGATACTGACCAATCAACCAACTCAAATGCTTTTGTAAGCCTTACTGGTTTAGAGTTTCCGGTGGTGGCGGGCAAATCTTACTGGTTTCGATTTACCATACCATACGATGTAACTAACACAGCAACCGGAAGCGCTTTTGCAATCACAGGCCCCTCTGCGGTCAACCTTTATTATTACACAGATGTTTCATCAGGAGTTAACGCTCGTTTTGCTCAGAGAGGTATCACCATCTATGATGGAACTTTGGCATCAACTACTAGTTCGCAGATTACTGGAAATATAGCAACTGTTGAAGGCGTGGTTACACCTACAGCTAGCGGAAATATAACTGCAAGATTCAGGCACCAAGAACTTAGCTCTGTGTTTGTCACTCAAAAAGCTGGAGCCTTCGTACAATACATTGAAATATGAGTTATAGCATAGGAGATATCATAAGTATTCGAGGTGTAGAATACACTATATGGCACATTGAGTCTGGCGTGTATCACATTGCGGATTCTTTTGGAAATGGACATTGCGGTGACTTAAACTGGCTGATAAACATACAAGAAATATAAGTATGATTGTACTATCCACAACTAACAGTAAAATTCAAGTTTTTCTAGGAGATTCTATAACTCTTAGTCAACTGGCTTGTTATGCTTCTTATCGGGATACTACAACAACCAGTATAACTCCTCTGAGAAACGTAATATCCACAAATAATACAACAGCTGTAGATTTAGTAGGCTCACCTGCTGCATCTACCCAAAGAATTGTTGACTATTTAAGCATCCAAAATATTGATACAGGTACTAATAAGGTGGTTGTCACTTTTTACGATGGCTCAACAAGCTATCGTCTAATGGAAACACGGCTGTCTCCCGGAGAAAAGCTTGAATACCAAGAAGGGCATGGATTTAAAGTAATTAGTAATGGCAGTTCAATAAAGACTTTTGCATCATTTGACGGTGTTAGCAGCAGCAGCGGATTTGCAATGTCAGTACTAAAGAGAGATTTTGTATGCACGCAAGACGTAACATCGACCTCTCTTGGAAACTCTTCAAACGCTCCAAAAACATTAACCGATCTTAAGCTTCCAGTATTTTTTGGGAAATCATACTGGTTCCGGTATGTGCTCTTTTATGATGTTGATGCTACTACTACCGGAGTTCGTTTTAATCCCCAAATTGAAGGCGGACCAGTTCAAGCTTTTACATATAGAGTTACTTTAACATCCTCTTCGGAGACGATCATAAATGGTATATCCAGCGCCTCAATCACTTCTCCGACGGCCACCTCGGCAGCTACTTCGGGAAACGTGGCCATTATTGAGGGTCATATACTCTTTGCATGGAGAGACGGTTTTTGCACTATAGGCACTGCGGCAGAATTTACCGCTCCGCAAACATCATCTTCGGTTACAATCCGTGCTAATTCATTTTTACAATATCAACAGCTAACATGATAGTACTCTCTAATACAGTTGACAAGATACAGGTTTCCATGACGGGATTTACGTCTTTTGGCTATAACATAGAATGCTATGCATCTTACCGTGATACTACCTCAACTACTATCGCTCCCGGAGCTTCTGCTGTCAATCTTACAGGAGGCGCAAGCCCTACTGATTTGGTGGCTTCGCCAGCTTCCTCCACCCAAAGAGTTGTAGATTACATCAGCATGTATAACGGTGATGTTGTTTCAAATACGGTCAACGTATTGTTTACAATTACGGGTGTTGCCAATTATGTGTTAGCTAGATTTACGCTTGCTCCAGGAGAAAAATTGGAATACCAAGAAGGCGCAGGTTTCAGGTCTTTAGGCGTTGCTGGTGAATTAAAACAAAGCACAGAAGGCGGTTATACTCCGATAGGGAATGCGAGTTATACTATCTTGGGATCGGACGTCAATACTGTTAGTGGTGTTGCTAACACGCTGGAGGACATCACAGGACTCTCATTTGCTGTAACATCCGGAAAGACCTATTGGTTTAGGTTTGTAATACCGTTTGCAACCAATAATGCTGGTAACGGTTCGCGTTTTAGCATAAACGGACCTACAACATCATCCCTTTTCTATGAGTCTTCAACGTCAAGCGCATCAGGTGGTTGGATCTTGTATCAAGGTTTAAGCACCTATGGGCTACCCGCGGCAGCAACAACCGCTAGCGCAACTCTGCTAGCTAATACGGCTTTCATTCAAGGAATTGCCACTTTTTCTGCTAGTGGGACTCTAATAGCGCGATTTGCCGCCGAGGGTGCCTCGCCTACTTTCTTTCTTACTGCAAGGGCGGGAGCTGTAGTTCACTATAAACAGCTCAACTAATAATATATAGAAAAACTTTCAGCCATGAAGCTATTTGACGATTTTCTTTTTGAAGACTTTCTAAATGAGGATTACGGTCAGATGGCCACTAACAACCAGACAAAATTGGTATCCGTGGCAGAGAGAATGAAGACTACAAAAGAAAAAATAGCGGATTTGGCTCGAGTAAACCAAGGCTATCAAGAAAAGGCAGGAAAGACCAAAGATGATATTGCAAAAAGCGTATATACCGCTAAAATCTCTTCCAATAATGCAAGAAGAGAATCATACTTACTCTACATGCAGTACCTGCAATCCATGCAGAATTTCTATCAAGTAAAAGCCAAAGAGATCACTACTCGTTCCAAAGCGGCGGATAAAAGAAAGTTCTAGTTGTCAACAACTTTTAGAACAATCTTCATCTAGTGAATATAAAAATAGTTATACAAAAATGAAAAAGTTATATTTAGCAGTCATTCTCGTAGTAGCCTTTGCTGCAATTTCTTGTTCCAAGAGCAAGAGATCCTGCGCTGCCTACGATAGTACTGAGTTCCAAAAATTCTAATTCAATGAATTCTCATTTATTCAAGGTCTTGCTATTAGCTTTAATCACGCAAGCAGCCACTTATTTCCAGCTTCAAGGACAATTTATTTGGAAAGGATTTCGCGACAATCCTTATGTAGTTGCTCTGCTTGGCTACCCAGTGTCGCTGCTCCTTATATTTTATGCTAAAGAAAGCGCCCTTGCATTTGGAGGAGAAACCTGGCCAGGGCGAATCATAGGCTTTTCGGTTGGCGTAATTGTTTTTGCAGCTCTCTCTTTCTTATGTCTTAAAGAGAACGTCACACCTAAAACGCTGCTCTGTATAGCGTTGGCCATCGTAATACTTTGCATTCAAATCTTTTGGAAATGAACATATTTGTACTCGACACAAATCCGGAGCTCTGCGCCCGGTACCATTGCGATAAGCATCTTGTGAAAATGATCACTGAACATAATCAGATGCTGGGATCAATTGCATATACAGCCCGAGGAATAACACGAAAGAAGGACATTGATCCCGAATTTGTAAAAACAAAGTTTGCCGGGTTTCCTCGAAAGACTGCCGAAGGGGATCCGCATCCATACGGTATCGGTTACCGAAACCATCCATGCACGCAATGGGCTGCGGCTTCCATTCAAAACTACATGTGGTTGTGCCATTTGACTCTAAGAATGTGCGAAGAATATACTAAGAGATATGGACGCAAACACGCAGGCGAAGACATCTGTCGATGGTACTATTCCAATATGCCAGCTTTACCAATGCTTACAATGACTAATTTTGCACAGGCAATGCCTGACGACTGCAAGAACCCTGACGCGGTAAAGGCGTATCGCGACTATTACAGAAAGTATAAAGCAAGATTTGCCAAGTGGGCTCATTCAGAAACACCAGATTGGTGGCATGTACATCATGCCTCGTGATATATAGTTTGTAAAAAAAACAGTAAAAATGAAAAAATTCGAAGAATTTCAGTCTTTGCGCGAAGCCGCTATTTTGTTAGCCGGTGTTGATGAAAAAACGTGCAAACTTTCCGATTACGCTCATAAGTTAGAAGAAGCAGCAGAAATAAAAAAAGAAATACAAAACTACATGCTAACAGAGATGGAAGAAGTAGTTCTTGACTTTTCTGATCTTGATGAAACAAACGAATCAGAATATGACGATCTCCTTGAAGCAGAGCTTTTAGAAAAGATTGATTTGAAAACTAGTACAAATCCATTGGCGCGTTTATTTCGTTGGGTATCTACTCTAAGAGCCAAGAAAAAAATTGAATCGGTGTACAAAGCTTCTTTGCAAGCAAAAGCAGCCTCAACTGCTAATGAAATTAAATTAGAAGTAAAAAAAGACGAGGTTGCAAAAATTTCTGGTCCAGAATCTAAAGTAAAATCAAAAGAGATTGATGGAATGCTGGATGTGATCAAACAAAAAAGGGAAATGATTGATCAAAAGAAAAAAGATCAATTGGATAAAATTCAGGCAGGTGGCCTTTTTGGTATTAACAAAGATGTTATTGACAAACATATTGCTTTAATGAATGCGCAAGAAAAACTACAGCTCGCTGAAATGAAAGCAAATGCTGCCAAAACTATATTGACCGACAAACAAATGGCAGATCTGAAAAATTCAATAAAAACATTGAAGGCCCGTGACACTAAATATACTCAAGAACTTGCAAAAGTGGAGCAACGTGTAAAAGACTCTGTTGACAAAGACAAATATGAAGGTGAAGATAAAGACATGGCAGAAGAACTTGATGCTCAACGAGAAAAAATTCAAAATATAGATTCAAATATTGAAGAGGTAAAGGCTAAACAAGAAAACGCTAAAGACGATGAAAAGAAAGAACTTGCTGCTAAAATAGTTGATCTTCAAAGAGATAAAAAAGCAGCTTCACGTCAAATGGATAAAATTGAAAAGAAAGCTGCGAAATCATTACTTGGAAGCGTAAGTACAGAAAAGTAATTTTGAATTTGTTAATAACTATTGACCCAGAGATTTTTATCTCTGGTTTTTTTGTATTATTTTTATACTATCAAATTAACCATATATGACAACAACATTCTTCAAAGGACTAAGATTTACTAAGCCAGAAAAAGTCACTGACATTTCTGAGATCATTAGTGGAATTCAAAATGGACTATGGAAAGATCCGGTTCTCAAATGCAGAACTGACCTTTCCAAAAAGAACTACCTTCCGTGCTTTACCCCAACTGGTAAGTTCAATCACCGAAGCATCAAAGGGTTGGAAGAATACAACGGCGTCATCTGCTTGGATATTGACCACGTAACAGATCCCGAGGCTCTAAAACAACGGGCTTCACAGCTGGGCTGGGTAATGGCTGCTTTCGTTACTCCTTCCGGGCAAGGTCTGAAAGTAATTGTAAAAACTCAGGCAACTGCTGAAACTTTCAAACAGACTGAGGAACAAGTCGCGGAAGCTTTTCTGGAAGCTACCGGCTGCGCTCGAGATAACCGCTGCAAAGACATTGCACGTATTCAATTCGTATCATATGATCCGGATCTCTACTACAATCCACAATCAATAACTTTCTAATATGAGGATCGCATTCTTTCATGGGCTAGAATCTCCACACCGTTCCGAGAAAAACGAAGTCTTGGAATCGGTATGTAAATACGTGTATGCACCGCCAATGGATTACACCGATCCTCAACTATTTGAAAAAGTTTTGCGAGAAGTAAAAGATCAAAAGATTGATCTCTTGGTTGGATCCTCAATGGGTGGGTGGTTTGCTTACTGCATTTCTACATTGACCGGAATACCTACACTGCTGTTCAACCCAGCCGTTCAAGGCCGTTCCATAGAACCGATCACCAGAAAAGGTGGAGAACTCTCTGAACACACCTTGGTTCTAGGAAAAACCGACGACGTGATTGATCCCAAGAAGACCCTGGAATGGCTGAAAGCTAGTGGAGTAGATTCTATAAGCATTAACTGGGAAGCTCACGGACACCGAATACCAATGGAGTCATTTGCTAAATGGGTAAAACACGCCGCCGAGGAGTTTGATAAATAATCTCCAAGATCTGAAACTTTTGTTCAGGGCGGTATAAAAATAGTATCAGTAGTTCGGTAGATAAAGTCTACTAGCATTACTGATAGGACAGTTCTTTGAATTATGGGGATGAATGGAATCGATTCACAGAAGTGAGATCGTGGCAATCAGGCAGTCTTAGATGGAAAGACTATAATTACCTATTACCAAATCAAACGGCAACGTTTACAATGTAGAGGATATCATGAGTATCCCAACTTCCATCACTCGCAAGAGTGTTAAAGCTACAACTGTAGTGGAAGACGCTGAGCTGCTGGTAGCAGCTTAAGCTCTGGGTGGCAACTACCTAGTTTAAAACAAAGTTGCATAATGGAAACCGGGCTCATACCTGGAATCTGCTAACTGAGCATTAAGTTAGTACCAAATAAATGCAAGGTCTTTCTACTTTATGAGACTGAAAAGAAAAAAGTTATTTTGTCCGTTTAGAAAAACTGGCTAAGCCTGCGAATAAGTCTGTTCAAGCTCTGGGGAAGACGAGGGTTCGAATCCCTCCATCTCCACCATGCAAGGGGTATAGACGAAAATGATCTTTGTAGGCCAAGTGCACCTCTGACCTACATATCAGAAGTAGAAATGCGGAAAGGCTTAGCGGCCTTTCTCCCTTGTAAAAGTGTTGTTCCCTTGAGAAAGGAAAGGAATAGAACTTAGTGACACTAGAGTCATCACTTCAGCACAGAGGGTTTCTCACCCTCAAACATAGTCAGGTGGCGGAATGGTAGACGCGCTACGCCCACAAGGTTAAGAGATACACGTTCGAATCGTGTCCTGACTACAATGAGTAAGAGATACTCAGAGTCTTTGGTTCAAGACTTAAACAATGAACTCGCAGAATGTCTACGGCGTGAGTGGGACATCGTGGGATAAAGGGATAGACACATTCCCTCCCAGTAGTGTTGGATGTTTTTAACGGGTAAGACCAGCAGGTTTTTAAGAAATAGAAAACCGATATATTCACTCACCAGTAATCTCAAGGTGGGGAAACATAGTCAGGTAGCTTAAAGTAAAGCAGAGTCGATAGGCTAAGTTACAGAATCGTATCCTGTCCTGACTACCAAGTTAACCCACTAAGACAAGAAACGGGTGACAGCTCGGAAAGACGGCAATATGGAGTGATAGCATAGTGGTATGCGTTGGGGTGAAATCCCAAAGAGTTAGGTTCGACTCCTGGTCTCTCCACAACATAGTCAGGTGGCCGAATGGTTAAGGCAAAACACGACATTAAAGGCAGAGAGCTCGACTGCCACTCGAAAGAGTAAACCGTAGGAGTTTCAGCGTTAGTCGTGCGGGTAAACGAAAGCGGTACAGGTTCGAGTCCTGTCCTGACTACAAAAATGCCTCCTTGTTGAAATTGGTAGACATCAATGACTTAGGATCATTGGCCGCAAGGCGTGTAGGTTCGAGTCCTACAGGAGGTACTAACAAACTGAACATGAGAAAACTTATCACAGGTCTTTTAATGATTCCAGTATTAGCACAGGCTCAACACGTTTCCACTGTTTACTACAACGTAGTCAACGACAAATCGGACTGGTACAGCAATCCGCGGGAAGAAGACTTTACCCTTTCCATTGTCCACTATGAGGCATATACTCGGATCACAACTAATGGCCGGGAAGACTCCTTTTACGTTCTTACCGATACTTTATCTTCAAGCATTGGTTTTACCAAGTGGAGCGCGCTGGATTGGAAAGGCGACGCTTGCCAGGTATCAGTAGGAGAAGGCTTTGATGGCTTCTCAAAGTACATGATTGTGCAATACCCGGACATGGGATGGTGCTGTATCTTTGACCGGTAGTAAAACTTTTTTCATTCTGCGAATATAAACTACATGGAAAAATTAACAAACAAACAGTGGCAAGGCATTCAAAGCCGATTGTCAGCCGAGCTTGGAGTACATCCATACATTGCAGAAGACATCGTAAATTTTCTGCAAAGCCAACCAGAGTTTTCTGCTCCTTGGATTGATGAAACAGCATTCAAAGATCAACGAAACCTGCAGCGACAAATAAACGAAACAAACAATAAAATACAATGAAGTGCGTAATCAAAACTGAGAAAGGCGACATGGTCGCAGAATTTTATGAAAAGGATGCTCCTGGAACAGTAGAAAACTTTGTAAAACTTGCCAAGAGCGGTTTTTATGATGGACTAAGCTTCCACCGAGTAATTCCCAACTTCGTAATTCAAGGAGGCTGTCCCAATGGAGTTGGAAACGGTGGACCAGGCTACTCAATTCCATGTGAACTTACTGGGGATAACCAATACCACGACCGTGGAGTTCTCAGCATGGCTCATGCTGGCCGTAACACTGGAGGATCACAATTCTTCATCTGCCATTCACGTCAGAACACCGCGCATCTTGACCGCAATCACACATGCTTTGGCAAAGTAACTGAAGGATTGGATGTAATTGATGCAATCGGTCAAGGCGACAAGATCCAAACCATTCAAATAATTGACTAAATTGAGCAACAAGATCATCAAATTTGGAGCAGAGTGGTGTGCTCCCTGCAGAGCAATGGAACCACACTTTGATTCTTTCAAGGAATCAAAGAAGAGCGGAACTGTAGAAATTGAAAAGGTTGATGTTGATGAGAACCGTGAACTTGCTGCTCAATACGGTATTCGCTCAATACCAACTACAATCTTCATTAAAGAAGGCGTAGAGGTTGAACGAATCGCTGGAACACAATCCGAGAAAACTTTGCTCACCAAGTACAGTCAACACTATGAAGGCTAAACTAAAAGAAGCCACATTACTATTTGCTATACAATTAGTGCTGTATGGTATTGTTTGCATCAATTACAGAGCAGTAGCGCTTGCCGATTATCACGAGGCAGCCATTACGGATTTCGTACTTGCGTCACTTAACTTTTTTGTAATACGAAAAATCGCTAAAAGTGATGACACACTCCATCAGTGGATTGGCTATGTAATGGGATCGGTTGCAGGCAGTTACATAGGAATCTGGCTTTCGGTTATATTAAATTAGGCTCTCAATAAAACAAATCATAAATTCAAATTCCTATGGAAACAACATCAATGGTATTAGGCGGTCTAAGTGGGCTGGTCCTTTTCGGGGTAGCTTACGTTGTATACGGTCTGCTTAACACCAAAAAACAGGTAAAAGTACACGACTCATTGCTCGAGGCAATTGCTCGAGAAAATACTTCTGAGCATGAGAGACTCAATTACAAAATGGAAGCATGCGACGATGTTTTGCGACTAGAGATCATAAAAATGATCGAAGAAATGCATGCAAAACTTGATAGGGCTATTGAAGTTCTGCAAAACAATATGAACAGTCTTGATGCCGGTCAAACTACTAATATTGAACGGGTATATCGCGACATGGACAGCCGTCTTGATAAGATGGCAGCTCGTCTAGCTCCTAAGCCAGCTCGAGGTTCCAAGAAAGAAAAAATGGAACAGATCAATTCCTAAAAGTAACAGAGAGCATCGGGAAGCGAGGTAATTCCTCGCTTCCTTTTTTTTGACAACTTTTTTTTTCCTAAATATAAGTTTTTATTCTAACCAGAATGAGCTAAATATATAGTAATAATTAACCTACGTACGCGAAGAATTCTTCGCTAATTAAAATAGCTACACTGTGTTATGACAAGCGTGGAAGAACTAAGAGACAATGCGATTTGTCTCTTAAAGGAGGCGGGATTTGATTCTGACCTTTACATAATTAAAATGCATGAAAGTTCAGTCTGCATACATTTTGACGATCCCGGTGCCGTTGAGTATTTTAAGGGTGAAGTTGAAAACTGTGAATGGGCTGAAGAAGTAATTTTTGAAAGCAGAAGAGAGGGTAAACGATATGTTGCAGCTCTTCAATTTTGGTAAGACTATGAATTTGTACAATTACAATCAGTTTCTTAATGAATCCAATCTGGGTTCACGGTGGACCGATGCAGAAAAAGAAGAGTTTGCCAATCTTCAGCTTGAAAATTTGATTGAGGCTTTGGATGCAATGAAAAAGCATAAAATCAAATGTTGGGTTGATTGCGGAACTCTTCTTGGACTTTATCGAGATAAGCAACTCATACCTGGAGATTCTGATACTGATACTGGCGCACTGGTAGAAGGGTTCAAACCGGATTTTGCAGATGATTTTGCAGACAATCTCACTATTCCAGGAGAAAAGAGATCTTCAATCTTTTTTACGCCAAAAGAATTTTTGGAAATTTACGAAGACGAAAAGGCATGGGTGAATCCTAAAGGTTTTAAATACCAAATGAAGAAAAACGGTCGATTTGTTACCTTTAAAGGGAATCCTATTATGACCGACATTTTCATCTACTACCCGAATGGAAAAGATCGAATTTACGCGTTCGGCCAAGGATACTTCCGCACCAAAGACGAGATTCTATCAGCCGGTACCAAGTCAATGACTATTGGTGGTAAAGCCTATAAGATTCTCAATCAAACCGAAGACCACTTGGTAGTAGGCTATGGTAAAGAATGGAAAACTCCGGATCCAAAATTCAAAATAGAGAAGGCTGACATTTACGGCGGACCGCTAAGCAAAAAAGAATTTGGCGGAAAATACATGTACAATTTTAAGACAGGTAAAAGCAAAATTGAATGACAATAGGTATCATATTAGCGGCCGGTTCAGGACGCAGACTCAAAATCCATAAGCCTAAAGGGCTTCTCAACATAGGCGGAAAGCCACTGATTGAGTATTCACTAGAAAATCTAAAAGCTGCGGGGGTTTACCAAGTGTATGTAGTGACGGGCTTTGCTTCAGAAGCTTACGAAAACTACTTTGCAAGCGCATACACTGGAGACATGAATGTTCGGCTGATTCACAATTCGGAGTGGGCAAACTGTGGATCCCTTTATAGTCTCTATGTTGCTCTTCAAGAGATTGAGAACGGAAACGACTTTGTTATCATGGATAGCGACATTCTCTACAACCGCAACGAATTCTTGGATTTTATGCAAAGGCCTGAAAGGAATGCTCTGCTTGCCACCAACGTACCGGAAGGTCGATATGACGCTTGCTACATACAAGCGGATATTGGGGATCACTTAATGAAAGTAAGCAAAAACCTCAATACTATTCAGCATAAAGACGGTGACATACTTTGGGAGTACATTGGAATAACGCAAAGCAGCGCGGAGACTCTTCACAAATTAAAGAGATATGCTCGAGAAAAGTTTGATGACACTGGATCCATTGATCACGAGTATGATTACGCATTTGAGAGCATTGGAGTTTCATACAAAATAATTCGTTACCGTGATTACATTTGGAGTGAGGCTGATGACAACGAGCAGCTCCACTACATGGTAACAAACACATATCCCAAGATAACAATTTACTGATGCTCACTCTCAACGAAAAAGAATCCGTTTTCTACGAGAGGTTTCTTCAGTTAAAAGCTGAGGCAGGCAATCACTCACCATCAATTTTTAAGCTTCTTGCGGAATTTCCGGAAATGAGTATGAAAGTAGATGCGTGCTTTCTCTGCAATCCGTACGCTTTCAACAACTTCTATGAGCGGTTAACATCTACTGAGTTAGAATCTTATGTAAAGTTTTATCCACCACAGAACGAAGAGATTGCGGAACACATTTCAAAATTTACAAACGTACCGGTTAACCAAATCCTCATAGGTAATGGCGCAATTCAGCTCATTGAAGCGCTAATGACAAAGTTTGAAGGTTGCAACATCTGTATCAATCTGCCTACGTTCTCTACCTATTATGAAATAGCTGAGAAACTTAGTACCTGCCATTTCTATTCTCTTATGAGAGACGAAAACTTTCAGTTGGATCTTGGCGATTACATTTCTTGGATAGCTGAAGTCAATCCTGATGTGGTAGTACTTGTCAATCCTAACAATCCTACCGGCACTCTTCTGCCAAAAGATGATGTTCTTCGTGTATGGAAGTCTCTCAGAAAAGATCAAATACTCATAGTAGACGAGAGTTTTATTCACTTTGCTCCTGGGGAAGAAAGCATTGAAAAGGACGCGATAGGAGCAGATAACCTAGTCATCATCCGCTCTCTTTCCAAAGACTTTGGAATCGCAGGATTGCGCTTGGGATATTCCATATTGCCAACTTGGATGCGAGAGGACCTTCTTTCTACCGGGTTTCTCTGGAACAGCAATGGACTTGCATATTTCTTTGTGACTCTGCTATCAGATCCGGCTTTTCAAAAGCAATACAAAAGATCTCGAGAAAAATATAATCAAGAGCGCGACCTCTTTTACGAAGAACTGCAAACAATTGATGGAGTAAAAGTATATCCGTCTTTTGCCAATTTCTTTATGATAGAAACTGAAGAAGAACCAGGGGTTCTTTTCAGTAAACTCCTCTATAATTGGGGAATATATAGTAGGATCCTAAACGACAAAGCGGGACTTCATGGAAATTTTCTTAGGATTGCTTCCAAAGACCGCAGGGAAAACCAGAAGATCATTAACGCATTAAAGAAAATTTACAATGAGCAAAAATTGGGCTGACATTTGGGAATCGCGCGTCGATGCTCCTAGAGAAATGAATCACGTTGAACTTCTTAAAGCAAACGGTTACGATAATAAGAGAAGCGCTCTGCTTCCATGGAATCTTACGTATGCTCAAGAATTCTACTGGAATATCATACGGCTACAGGAAAGCGATAGTGTTTATGAAGTAGGATGTGGATCTGGCGCGTTCCTCTACAGCTTATACAAAGAAGGCTATAAAGTAGGTGGAATTGATCTCTCTAAAAATCTGATTGACTTGGCAGTCATCAATCTTCACGGAGGAAACTTTACTTGTGGAGACGCTCAGGAAATTAACACAGCAGAAAAATGGGATCACGTAGTCTCTTTTGGTCTATTTTTCTATTTTCCAAGCAAAGAATACGCAGAAACTCTTTTGTTAAAAATGCTTGAAAAGTCAAACAAGTCAGTAAGCATTTATGAACTGCCAGACCTGGATCGAAAAGAGGAATGCGAGGCGATGCGCAGAGCTACCACGCCTAATTATGACCGCGACTATGCAGGTCTTGAACACCTCTACTTTAGCAAACAGTGGTTTTGTGATTTTGCAAGAAGACATGGTTTGCATCTCACGCTTTTTGACCAAGTCATACCCGATTATGAAAATGGAAAATATCGCTTTTGCGCAGTCTTTAACAAAATTTTGTGAGCTGCCTCGGTAATATATAGATTATGAAAAAGCTTTTTAATTTCAACCAGTGGCTGACCGAAGCTACTTCTGGAGAAATCTTCAAACCACGGAAGAATCAACCAGTCATATTCGATCCCAAAAAGCATCCAGAACTAGCAATAGAGTTTTTTAACTTGATTTCTACTGCATACGCGGAAATTGGAGGACACGCCAAAATCAATTCGCCTGCCGATGTTTTTTCTGACCCGGATTGGAATTTCTGGGAAGGCGTTGACATTCACGGAGATGAAAACTTTGACATCATTATGTTTGGCCAAAAAACTCGTTACGGAATAAAGTTTTCTGGCGTAGGTCACGACGGAACCAAGGATGCTAAAAAAGCATATATGGATTCTCGCGGAAAGGAATTGCAAAAGCCCGGTTATTACGTTGAAGTATCCGGAAAAATTGCTGCAATACTCATAGGAAAGTATAACTGTCCAATCGTAAAAGACCAAAAGGACGTAGAAAAAGTTCTTGGAAAGCAGGTTGACTGGATGGGTAAAAACACAGAGGATTCCTCAATGCCAGGCGATGGTTGGTATGTAAGAAAGATTGGCGGGCACCCACACGCAAAGATAATGTTAGGCCGCCCGACGGTGTAAATAAATGTAAAGTCATCCCACAAAGGTGTTGATATATAGATTAGCAAAATAAAATAGCAAAGAATTGATGGATAACAAGCAATTTGTAATGATTCTTGAGCGTTCTGGAGAAAACCTTAGCGTCTCAAAGAAAGGAGATTCCGACTATATCTTGGAAGGTGTATTCGCACAGTTTGGTGTTGAAAATAACAACCACCGAATTTACGAAGAGAAAGAGTATCTCCCACACATGGATTACTTAAAGAAGAAGATCACTGAGAATCGTCTGCTCGGCGAGCTTGATCACCCAGAAAAATTCGACATCTCGCTTAACAAAGTCAGTCACTTAATTGAAGACATTCGTTACGATGCCAAGAAGAGACAAGTTGTTGGTAAGATTCGTTTGCTAGACACTCCATCAGGACAAATTGCTAAAAACCTCGTTGACAGCGGTATTCCAATCAGCATCTCATCAAGAGCAGCTGGCGTTGTAGGCGAGAACAAAAAGGTTTCAATCAAAAGAATCTTTACTTATGATCTTGTTGCGGATCCAGGTTTTGAAAACGCTCAGATGAAGCGTATCAATGAAAGCCTGGGATACGGCGAAGATGAATCTCTTGCTATCTATGATATGTCTGACAAGGCTAGCTTGGCTTTCATGGAAAGCCTCGACGGCGGTGAGATAAATAAAGAGAATACTGAAAAAACTCCACAAAAAATGCAGGAATTTGTAACCATCGATGACATGAACAAGTACTCTTTGATCATCAAGGAGGAAATTGAGAAGATCAACAGTCGTCTCGAAAATATCTCGGAATCTACCGACAAAGAATCAAAAATAAATGCTCTGCAAGAAGAGGTTGAAAACTTGAAGCAGTATGCATCTTATTTGGCCGAGGAACAAAACAAGGCTCTTGGCTACGCTAATTACCTTGCAGAAAGACTCAACAGCGGTATTGAATATACTGAGCATGTTGCTGAAAGAGCTGACAAAGGAATTCAGTATGCAGAAAGCATTTCTGAGAAGCTGGGTCAGACTATTGAATACACAAACTACCTATCTGAAAAACAAAATCAAGGTCTTGGATATTCTGAGTACCTTGCAGAAAGATTAAAGCAGACTATCGGATACGCTGAGCACATTGCTGAGCACGCTGACAACAGCATCCGTTATTCTGAATATCTCGCTGAAAACGCTGCTACAAAAGAAGATTTCAAAGCTTTGACTGAGTATACTGAGTACATTGCTGAAGGTATCAACGGCGGCGTTAAAGCTCGCACCGAGGATGTTAATGAAGAAGAAGATGAAGCAAAAGAAGTAGAGAACAAAGGAGTTCTCGCAGGTGCAGTAACAGAGAGCCGCTCTATTATGGAGCGATACTCTGCACTCGACGAAAAAATCAAAAATGTCCTGGAATCCATTGAAAAACAGAGAATGGAATCGCAATCCTTGGACAAGAATTATCCATTTGTAAAGTTCTTAGGTGAAGAAAAGCGTGAAGCTTTCTCATCTCTGAGCGAGGCCGATAAAATGAGGGTCACAAACGCGTACAATGCAAATCCAGCTTACGATGAAGCAGGCATCTGCAATGTTTGGGAAAAAGCTCTTGCTAAGACTGAAGTAAACGAAAAATGGCTACAGAACATCCCCGCTGACTATCTTCCTCTATGGGAAGCTGCTTCACAGGATGTAAAGGAGCGCATTATTCGTCAAGCAAAAGTCTACCGCATGGAGACTGAGTACCAAATTAACAACTTCTGGCAAACTCGCGGACTGGGT
>Ga0315905_10001633_pt1 | contig 23940 bp, 22 predicted proteins | sample LakEriMetagenome_5_FD_203522 | JGI IMG/M metagenome (GOLD analysis project Ga0315905, IMG submission 203522) | Freshwater fungal communities from buoy surface, Lake Erie, Ohio, United States - Buoy 4 MA121 | ecosystem: Environmental > Aquatic > Freshwater > Lake | place: USA: Lake Erie, Ohio...
GGGCAGGGCGCGGTGGGCATCACCGCGCGCCCGCAGGACGCGCGCACGCTTGACGCGCTCGCGCCGATCCTGTGCGCGGACACGGGCGTGGCGCTTGCGGCGGAGCGCGCCTTTCTCGCCGTGCTCGACGGTTCGTGCCGCACGCCGATCGCGGGCCATGCGACGGTGCGCGCGGGGCGAGTGTCGTTTCGCGGACAGGTGCTGCGCCCCGACGGAAGCGAGGCGCGCGAGATCTCCGCGGAAGGCGCTGCGGGAGAGGCGGAAGCGCTCGGCCGGCGCGCGGGCGAGGCGCTGCGCGCGCAGATCCCGCCGGGCTTCATGGGCGCGGCGTGATGCGCGTCCTCGTCGTGCGTCCCTCGCCTGCGGCCGCGCGCACCGCTGAGCGTCTGGCGGCGCTTGGCCACGCGGCGCTGGCGGCGCCGCTCCTTGCCTATGAGCCGACGAAAAATTCCTGTCCCGCAGGCTCTTTCGACATTCTTCTCGCGACGAGCGCGCAGGCTTTCGCAGCGCTGGACGCGCAGGGCGAGGCGCCCGAGCAATTGCGCGCGCTTGCGCTCTATGCAGTGGGCGCACGCACGCATGAGGCGGCGCGTCGCGCGGGCTTTCGCGCTTGCGTCTGCGTCGCGCCTGACGCTGACGCGCTCGCGCGCGAGATCGCGCGGCTGCATCCTCGCGGCGGGGCGGGCGCGCATGCGCTTTATCTCGCCGGCGTCGATCGCAAGCCGCATCTTGAGGCCGCGTTGCGCGCCATGGGCTTTGCGGTGAGCGCGTGGGAGGTCTATGCGGCGAAGGCCGCCGCCGCCTTGCCGGCGCCGGCGCAGGAGGCGCTGGCGGCCGGGGCGCTCGATGCGGCGTTGCATTACTCGCGTCGCAGCGCGGAGATCTTTTGCGCGCTGGCGCAGGCGGCAGGGCTTGCGCCGGCGGCCGCCCGCCTGCGCCATGTCGCCATTTCGCCCGACGCCGCCGCCGGCCTCGCCGCGCTTGCGCCCGCGGACCTGCGCGTGGCGGGCGCGCCGGAGGAGGCGGCCATGCTCGACTTGTTGTCCGCCCCCTAGCGGGCCGGCTGTGCGATACTTGCGCAAGACTTGCCTTTGACGCCATTCCGCCCATGATGGCGTCCGCCACAGAGCGAGGGCGGCGCGTCTCGCCGCCTGAGGGAGGGAAAGTCGTCATGTTCAGCCTGAAGTCCTTGGGACTGTCTCTGGCCGCCGGCGCGGCGCTTGCGTTCACGGCCGCCGGCTCTGCGCGCGCCGACGAGGCGGCATTCTTCAAGGGCAAGACCGTCCGCATGATCGTCGGCTTTAGCCCCGGCGGCGGCTATGACGCCTATGCGCGCATGATGGCGCCCTATCTCGGCCAGCGTCTGGGCGCGACCGTCGTGGTGGAGAACCAGCCCGGCGCCGGCAGCCTCACGGCGATGAACGCGCTCAACGTCGCAGATCCCGACGGCCTGCGCATGATGCTCGCCAACGGCACCGCGGCGGGCCTCGCGCAGATCATGGACAATCCGGGCGCCCGTTTCGACCTCAACACGATGGGTCATCTGGGCACGGTGAGCGCCTCGCCATGGGTGTGGCTGGTGCACAAGGATTTCGAACTGAAGACGCCGGCCGATTTCCTGAAGTCGAACCGTGAGATCGTGTGGTCGGCGACCGGCCCGATCGACGGCCTGTCGGACGGCGCGCAGGTCACCTGCGAAGTGCTGCGCATCAAGTGCCGCGTGGTGATGGGCTACAAGGGTTCGAACGACGCGGGCCTCGCGGTGACGCGGCGCGAAATGGATTCGGTGTTCGTCTCCGACACCTCCGCCAATAATTACGTGCGCGCCAATGATCTGCACGCCGTCGCCAACATGTCGCGCCAGCGTTCGCGCTTCTTCCCCGACGTGCCGACGATCTATGAGGCGGCGAAACTGACGCCCGAGAACGAATGGCTGATGGACTTCCACGGCACCGTGCAGGATCTCGGCCGCATTCTCATCACGCCGCCGAAGATTCCGCAGGCGCGCATGGAGTTCCTGCGCGCGGCCGTGAAGGACACGCTCGCCGACGCCAAGCTGCGCGAGGAAGGCGAGCGCTCCCAGCGCTACATCGATTACATCGATGCGGAGGCCACGATGAAGGCGGTGCGCCGGGCCATCGCCGACATCACGCCCGAGCAGAAGAAGCGCGTTCAGGCGATCCTCACGCCCAAATGAGCTCGCCCCAAAACTGAGCGCGTGAGCGGGCGCGGCCCGCGCAGGTTCGGGCGCCCGCCGCGCCCGAATCAATGCTAAAGGTCCATCCATGACGACGCGCGCGCGCCAGGGGGACCTGCTCGACCCGTCGGCGACCGATCTCGTCGCCGACGTGCTCGCCCCCGTGGCGGTGGACGTCGCCTATTCCTATCGCGTGCCTGCGGGGCTTTCCCTCGCGCCGGGCGATTTCGTGGAGGCGCCGCTGGGCGCGCGCGAGGTCACGGGCGTGGTGTGGGAGGTGCGGCCCGCGACGGGCGGCGCCAATCTCAAGACCATTCTGCGCAAGCGCGACCTGCCGCCGTTGAAGGCGCCCCTGCGCGATTTCATCGACTGGGTGGCGCGCTGGACGCTCAGCCCGCGCGGCATGGTCCTGCGCATGGCGATCCGCGCGCCGGACGCGGCGGGGCCGGAGCCGGTGCGCGTGGGCGTGCGGCTTGCTGGCGATCAGGCCGGGCGGGCGGAGCTGCGCATGACGCCGGCGCGCGCGCGCGTTCTCGCGGCCGCGGCGGGCGGCCTCAGCCATGCGAAAAGCGCGCTCGCCGAAGCGGCGGCCTGTTCGCAGGGCGTGATCGACGGGCTGATCGACGAAGGCGCGCTGGAGACGGTCGCCCTGCCGCCCGCGCCCGTCGCGCAAACGCCCGACCTTGATTTCGCGCGGCCGCGTTTCGAGCCCGACCAGCAGGCGGCGGCGGACGCGCTCGCCGCCCGCGTCGCCGCGCGCGCCTTCTCCTGCACATTGCTTGAAGGCGTGACGGGCTCGGGCAAGACGGAGGTTTATTTCGAGGCGGTGGCGGCGGCGCTCGCGCAAGGGCGTCAGGCGCTCATCCTGGTGCCCGAGATCGCGCTCACGGCGCAATTCCTCGATCGTTTCGCGCAGCGCTTCGGCGTGCGTCCCAGCGAATGGCATTCCGGCGTCGCGCCGCGCCGGCGCGCCCGGCTGTGGGCGGCGGCGGCCTCGGGCGAGGCGCGCGTGGTGGCGGGCGCGCGCTCGGCCTTGTTCCTGCCCTTCGCCGATCTCGGCCTCATCGTCGTCGACGAGGAGCACGAGGGCGCCTACAAGCAGGAGGACGGCGTGTCCTACAATGCGCGCGACATGGCGGTGGTGCGCGCGCGCCATGAGGGCGCGGCCTGCGTGCTCGCCTCCGCCACGCCCTCCATCGAAACGCGCGTCAACGCATCGTCGGGACGCTATGCCCATGTGCGGCTTGAGAACCGCTATGGCGGGCGCGCCATGCCCGATCTCGCCGCCATCGACATGCGCGCGGGCGCGCCGCCGCGCGGACAATGGATCTCGCCGCGTCTGGCGATGACGATGGAGCAGACGCTCGCGCGCGGCGAACAGGCGCTCCTGTTCCTCAACCGGCGCGGTTATGCGCCGCTCACCCTGTGCCGCTCGTGCGGCCATCGCTTCCAATGCGCGCAATGCACCGCATGGCTGGTGGAGCATCGCTTCCGCCGCGCGCTCGTGTGCCACCATTGCGGCCATGTGGAGCGCAGGCCCGATCAATGTCCGCAATGCGACAGCGTGGATTCGCTTACCGCCTGCGGGCCGGGCGTGGAGCGGCTGGCGGACGAGGCCGCGCAGCGTTTTCCCGACAAGCGCATCCTCACGCTGTCCTCGGATTTTCCGGGCGGAACGGAGCGGCTGAAAAAAGAGCTGGAGGACGTCGCCGCCGGCGCCTTCGACGTGGTGATCGGCACGCAGCTCGTCGCCAAGGGCCATAATTTCCTCAAGCTCACCCTTGTGGGCGTGGTGGACGCCGACGTGGGCCTCGCCAGCGGCGATCCGCGCGCCGCCGAGCGCACGTTCCAGATGCTGCAGCAGGTGACGGGCCGCGCCGGGCGCGGCGAGCGGCCGGGCGTGGGGCTCGTGCAGACCTATCAGCCGGACCATCCGGTGATCCGCGCGCTCGTCTCCGGCGACAGCGAGCGCTTCTACGCGGAGGAGACCGAGCAGCGCGCCCGCGCCGGCCTGCCGCCGTTCGGACGCCTCGCCGCGCTCATCGTCTCGGGCAAGGACCGCGCCTCGGCGGAAGGCCATGCGCGCGCGCTCGTGCGCGCCGCCCACGCCCTGCCGGCGAGCGAACGCTGGCGCCTCACGCCGGTGGGCGAATTGCCGCAGGAGGGGGATCTGACGATTCTGGGGCCCGCAGAGGCGCCCATCGCCGTGGTGCGGGGGCGCCATCGCTTCCGGCTTCTGGTGCGCGCGCCCCGCTCAGCCGACCTGCAGGGCTTTCTGCGCGCCATGCTCGCGGGTGCGCCGCCGGAGCGCGGCGGCGTCAGCGTCGACGTGGACGTGGACCCGATGAGCTTCCTGTAAGGGATCAGCCGGCGGCCGCCGATCCCATCGGCCGGGCGGGGGTCGCGCCGGCGGGGTCGGGATAGAGGACCGGCGCGGCCTGAATGGCGTAGCGCTGGCGCTCGGTGCGCAGCTCCCAATGGTTCCAGGTCGCGTTGAGCTCGGCCAGTTCGCGCTCAAGCTCGGCCCTGGAGGGGCTCACCGCGAGCACGATGACTTCTGGAACATATTGAATCAGCGCCCACATGCGCTTCGGCGGGCGGGCGGCGGGCGCGGACGGCGCGGGGACGGCGGCCGGCCCTTGGGCGCCCTTGAGGGGCAGCGCCGGCGCGGCGGACGCCGCCGTGGTCGGCTCAGGCGCGGGAACGCCAGCGGAAACAGGGATTTGCGTCTGTTCGACCGAATCGGGGGACGCGAGCCTGCGTCGCAGGCCGGGGAACAGGAGCGAGGCCAGCGCCGCGCCCAGGAGCAACACCGTCTTGACGACCATTTTCTCGCCCATTCCAGCGCCCATGGACCCACCGCCCGGGAAGATTGGAGCCAGCGCCCATCCTAGCGCCAAATTCGGCGCCCGCGCCAGCGACCGGGAACGAAATTCACCGCCGCGCGTTGTCTAGGTCGCGCGCGCCCCCCGCGCGCCGACGCTTGCGGCTGACGAAAGCCGTAGTCGGCAGCAGGTTCCGGGGGTTGCCCCGCGCTGGGCCATATGTTAGTCGGACCTCGCCTTCGGGGCGGGGAGGCGCTTGCGCGTTTTTCTGGCCCGTTTTCAGACTGAAATCAGCCCCGGCGGCTGCGGCGAAAGCCGCAGGACGTCGCTGCGGGCGCCTGTTTTCCCCGACGCCGCAGAGGCCGACCTTGGCTCAAGAGGAAACCATCGTATCAGGCATGGCCGGGCGCTACGCGCAGGCCCTGTTCGCCCTTGCGCAGGAGCGCAACGCGCTCGATCAGGTCGCGAAGGATCTCGCCGCCTTCGACGCGATGATCGCCGAAAGCGCGGATCTCGCCCGCCTCGTGCGCAGCCCCGCTTTCTCCGCGGAGGAGCAGACGCGCGCCCTTGGCGCCGTGCTCGCGAAAGCGGGCGTCGGCGGTCTGGCCGCTAATTTCCTGAAGCTCGTGGCCTCCAAGCGCCGGCTGTTCGCCGCGCGCGACATGATTCGCGACTTCAACGCCCTTCTCGACAATTTCCGCGGCGTCTCGCGCGCTGAGGTGACCGTGGCCGAAGCTTTGTCGGACGCGCATCTCAACGCGCTCAAGGAGGCCCTCAAGGAGGTCTCCGGCGGCCGTTCGGTGGACGTGAAAGTGAAGGTCGATCCGTCGATCATCGGCGGTCTCGTCGTCAAGCTCGGGTCGCGCATGGTCGACGGCTCGCTGCGCACCAAGCTCAATTCAATTCGCACTCGTATGAAAGAGGTCGGCTGATGGATATCCGCGCCGCTGAAATTTCCGCGATCCTCAAGAACGAGATCGCCAACTTCGGCAACGAGGCCGAGGTCACCGAGGTCGGGCAGGTCCTGTCCGTCGGCGACGGCATCGCCCGCGTTTACGGGCTCGACAACGTCCAGGCGGGCGAGATGGTCGAGTTCGAAAACGGCGTGCGCGGCATGGCCCTGAACCTCGAACAGGACAACGTCGGCGTCGTCATCTTCGGCTCCGACCGCGACATTAAGGAAAGCCAGACGGTCAAGCGCACCGGCGCGATCGTGGACGTGCCCGTCGGCAAGGGCCTGCTCGGCCGCGTCGTCGACGCGCTCGGCAATCCCATCGATGGCAAGGGCCCGATCAAGGCCGACAAGCGCGCCCGCGTGGACGTGAAGGCCCCCGGCATCATTCCGCGCAAGTCGGTGCATGAGCCGATGGCGACTGGCCTCAAGTCGGTCGACGCGCTGATCCCGATCGGCCGCGGCCAGCGCGAGCTGATCATCGGCGATCGTCAGACCGGCAAGACCGCGATCGCGCTCGACACGATCCTCAACCAGAAGCCGCTCAACCAGGGCAATGACGAGAGCCAGAAGCTCTATTGCGTCTACGTGGCCGTCGGCCAGAAGCGCTCCACCGTCGCCCAGTTCGTGAAGGTGCTCGAAGAGCGCGGCGCGCTCGAATACTCCATCATCGTCGCCGCGACCGCTTCCGATCCGGCGCCGATGCAGTTCCTGGCGCCCTTCTCCGGTTGCGCCATGGGTGAGTTCTTCCGCGACAACGGCATGCATGCGGTCATCATCTATGACGACCTGTCCAAGCAGGCCGTCGCCTATCGCCAGATGTCGCTGCTGCTGCGTCGCCCGCCGGGCCGCGAAGCCTATCCCGGCGACGTGTTCTATCTGCACTCCCGCCTGCTCGAGCGCTCCGCCAAGCTCAACGACGCCAATGGCGCGGGTTCGCTGACGGCGCTTCCGGTCATTGAGACGCAGGCCAACGACGTGTCGGCCTACATTCCCACGAACGTGATCTCGATCACCGACGGCCAGATCTTCCTTGAGACGGACCTGTTCTATCAGGGCGTGCGCCCTGCGGTGAACGTCGGTCTCTCGGTGTCGCGCGTGGGCTCCTCGGCCCAGACGAAGGCGACGAAGAAAGTCGCCGGCAAGATCAAGGGCGAGCTCGCCCAGTATCGCGAAATGGCGGCCTTCGCCCAGTTCGGCTCCGACCTCGACGCGGTGACGCAGCGTCTGCTCAACCGCGGCGCGCGCCTGACCGAGCTTCTCAAGCAGCCGCAGTTCGCGCCGCTGAAGATGGAAGAGCAGGTCTGCGTGATCTACGCGGGCGTGAACGGCTATCTCGATCCGCTGCCGGTCGGCCGGGTGCGCGCTTACGAAGACGGCCTGCTCGCCGTTCTGCGCAGCAAGCACACGGACCTTCTCAACGCGATCCGCGATTCGAAGGATCTCTCCTCGGACAACGAGGCGAAGCTGAAGGCCCTCGTCGAGGACTTCTCCAAGACCTTCGCCTAATCGCCTTCGCCTGACGATCTCCTTCCCCGTGCGCGGGGAAGGTCAGCTTTCACCCCTTGTCCTTCGTCCATGCGGCGGAGGCGGAGAGCAAGCCAAATGCCCTCTTTGAAGGATCTGCGAAACCGGATCTCCTCCGTCAAGGCGACGCAGAAGATCACCAAGGCGATGCAGATGGTCGCCGCCGCGAAACTGCGCCGCGCGCAGACGGCGGCGGAAGCCGCGCGTCCCTACGCCGAGCGGATGGAGGCGGTGCTCGCCAACGTCGCCGGCGGCCTGACGTCTGGTGGCCCCGCGCTGCTGTCGGGCAACGGACGCGACGACGTGCATCTGCTGGTCGTGTGCACGGCCGAGCGCGGCCTGTGCGGCGCGTTCAACTCCTCCATCGCCCGCCTCGCCCGCGACCGCGCCAACACGCTGATGGCGCAGGGCAAGACGGTGAAGATCCTGTGCGTGGGCAAGAAGGGCTACGACCTTCTGCGCCGCCAGTTCGAGAAGCAGATCGTCGAGCTGATCGAGCTTCGCTCGGTGCGCCAGATCGGTTTCGACAACGCCGACGCCATCGGCAAGAAGATCATCGCGATGTTCGAGGCGGGCGAGTTCGACGTCGCCACGCTCTTCTTCTCGCGCTTCCGCTCGGTGATCGCGCAGATCCCGACGGCTCTGCAGATCATTCCCGCGCAGGTGCCCGCCGCCGCCTCCGGCGCGTCGGCCGCCAGCTACGACTACGAACCCGAGGAGAGCGAGATTCTCGCCACCCTCCTGCCGCGCAACATCTCCGTGCAGGTGTTCCGCGCGCTGCTCGAGAACGCGGCGTCCGAACAGGGCGCGCGCATGAGCTCCATGGACAACGCCACGCGCAACGCCGGCGAGATGATCAAGAAGCAGACGATCATCTACAACCGTTCGCGCCAGGCGATGATCACCAAGGAACTCATCGAAATCATTTCGGGCGCCGAAGCGCTCTGACCGGATCAGGAAGTGAGGACGAACCATGGCTAACGCACCCCAGCCGAAGGGCCGCATCACGCAAGTCATCGGCGCCGTCGTCGACGTGAAGTTCGACGGCCACCTGCCCGAAATTCTCAACGCGCTCGAGACCAGCAACAATGGTTCGCGCCTCGTTCTGGAAGTCGCGCAGCATCTTGGCGAAAACTCCGTGCGCTGCATCGCGATGGACACGTCGGAAGGCCTTGTGCGCGGTCAGCCGGTGACCGACACCGGCAGCCCGATCAGCGTGCCCGTGGGCGAGGGCTGCCTCGGCCGCATCATCAACGTGATCGGCGAGCCGGTGGACGAAGCCGGCCCTGTGGCCGCCACGGGCGTGCGCGCCATTCACCAGCCTGCGCCCACCTACGCCGAACAGGCGACGGAAGCGCAGATCCTCGAGACGGGCATCAAGGTCGTGGACCTGCTCGCGCCTTACGCCAAGGGCGGCAAGATCGGCCTGTTCGGCGGCGCGGGCGTCGGCAAGACCGTGCTCATCATGGAGCTGATCAACAACGTCGCGAAGGCGCACGGCGGTTATTCCGTGTTCGCAGGCGTCGGCGAGCGCACCCGCGAGGGCAACGACCTCTATCACGAGATGATCGAGGGCGGCGTGAACAAGGCGGGCGGCGGCGCGGGCTCCAAGTGCGCCCTCGTGTACGGCCAGATGAACGAGCCGCCGGGCGCGCGCGCCCGCGTCGCGCTGACCGGCCTCACGGTCGCCGAAGACTTCCGCGACAAGGGCCAGGACGTGCTCTTCTTCGTAGACAACATCTTCCGCTTCACGCAGGCGGGTTCTGAAGTGTCCGCGCTTCTGGGCCGCATTCCCTCGGCGGTGGGCTATCAGCCGACGCTGGCCACCGACATGGGCGCCCTGCAGGAGCGCATCACCACCACCACCAAGGGCTCGATCACCTCGGTGCAGGCCATTTACGTGCCCGCCGACGACCTGACCGACCCGGCGCCCGCCACCTCCTTCGCGCATCTGGACGCCACGACCGTGCTGTCGCGCTCCATCGCGGAGAAGGGCATCTATCCGGCGGTGGACCCGCTCGACTCGACCTCGCGCATGCTGTCGCCGATGATCGTCGGCGAGGAGCATTATCAGGTCGCTCGTCAGGTGCAGCAGACCCTGCAGCGCTACAAGTCTCTGCAGGACATCATCGCGATTCTGGGCATGGACGAATTGTCCGAAGAGGACAAGCTCACCGTCGCCCGCGCCCGCAAGATCGAGCGCTTCCTGTCGCAGCCCTTCCACGTGGCTGAAGTCTTCACCGGCGCGCCGGGCAAGCTCGTCTCGCTCGCCGACACGATCAAGGGCTTCAAGGGTCTCGTCGACGGCAAGTACGACCACCTGCCTGAAGCCGCCTTCTACATGGTCGGCACGATCGAGGAAGCCGTCGAGAAGGCGCAGCGTCTGGCCGCTGAGGCCGCGTAAGCCCTATCACGCAAGAGCGCCCCTCTCCCCGCGCGGGAGAGGGCGAGCGCCGGAGAGATCAAAATGGCCGCATTCCACTTCGAACTCGTCTCGCCGGAGCGTCTGCTGTTTTCAGGCGACGTCGAGGCCGTCGTCGTTCCCGGCGCGGAAGGCCAGTTCACGATCCTGAAGGATCACGCGCCCGTCATGGCGACCCTGAAGCCGGGCGTCGTCGAGGTGGACGCGCCGGGCGGCAAGCAGAGCCTGTTTGTGCGTGGCGGCTTCGTCGATGTGTCCGCGAGCGGCCTCACCATTCTCGCCGAACAGGCGGTGCCGGTGGCCGAGCTTGATCTCGCGCGCATCGAGCAGGAGATCCGCAACGCGGAGGAAGACCTCAACGACGCGCAGTCCGACGAAGGCAAGCGCGCCGCCGCCGAGAAGATCGCGCAATTGCGCGAGGTGAAGGCGGCGCTCGGCCTGTAAGGCCATCGTTGCGCCGCGCCGCAAGGGCCGCGTTGGGATCTTGAGACGACGAATACGAAAAAGGGCTGCGCGAGCAGCCCTTTTTGTTGAGCGCGCCGCCCATCGCGACGCCGCGCCGATGGAAGATCCGTCGCGCTTCGGCTCATTTACGCAGGCGCCGTGGCGCCACTCAGCTTCTTCGCCCCGCAAGCGCCCCGCGCCCGTTCATGCGGCTCGCGCATATGGGAGGGCGCCTACGCGGCTTTCCAGTCGCGGCGGTTTTACGATCTTTCACCTTCCCGACGCCGTCAGGGGCGGCGCAGGGTTGTGGGCTCGCTGACGGCCGGTTCCCCGGGCGTGACGAGGGAGAACATTTCCTCGCGCTTGAGATCATTGGCGAGCCGCTGCAATTGCAGGCGGTCGCGCCGGGCCGTGTCGAGCGCGCCTTCCGCATAGGCCCGCTCGCTTTTTTCCTTGAGCAGCTGGTCTTCGAGGCTGCGGATCTGCGCCTGCAGCTTCTTTTCGTCTTTCTGATGGGCGGCGATGGCGAATTCCATGTCGCGCTTCTGATCGAGCTTCTCAGCGATGATGCGCTGGTTTTCAGCTTCCTGTTCGGTGAGCTTGCGCGCGAATTCATCCACACGCAACGACAGCGCGTCCCTCGAAGCCTGCAGCGACATGACTTCGTCTTTCGTCTTCACCAGTTCGTTGCGGGCGCTGGCGAGGCTTTCCTCGGATTGGTTCAGGCGCGCGGTCAATTGTTCGACGCGACGGCTGGCGTCGACAAGCGCGCGCAATTCCTCGCGGGCCTTCTCGAGCAAGCGTTCGACGAGTTCGGAGCGCGAGCGCATGGCGAAAAGTTTCGACTCATAGGCGGAGCCTTCCGTCTCGCGCCGTGTGCGCTCTTCCTCCGCGGCGAGCCGCAATATGCGGTCGCTTTCCTTGAGCTGCGCGACCTCAGCCTGCAATTGCTCCACGTTGATGCGCAGGCGCGCCTGCGATTGTTCGCTCTGCGACAGCTGCTGACGTGCGTCGAGATAGCGGCCGTTGAGCTCGTGCAGCGCCTTGCGCTCGCTTTCCAGCGATTCGCTTTCCGCGATCAGCCGCAGCTCAAGGGCGTCGGATCCGGCGCGTGCGGCGGCGAGTTCATGGGTGACCTCGTCCATGCGCTGGCGCAGCCGAATGGTTTGCTCGTTGAGATCCGCATGCAGCGGCTGGAGAGTGATGAGCTCGCGCCGCAGGCCATTGATCTCGGCGGTCGCTTCCTCCGCCCGCACCTCCAGTTGCGCGATCAGCTCCGTCGCGCGGCGCATCTCGGTGCGATGGTTGTCGGCCATAGTTTCGGCGCTGCGCAGTTTCTGCTCCGTCTCGCCGCGCTCGTCCTCCAGAGCGCCCACGCGCCCCTGCAATTCGTCTTGCTGCGCGCGAAGCCGCGCGTTTTCGCGTTCAAGCTCCAGGTTGGCGCTGGTCTGCTCCTGAAGGCTTTCGGAGATTTTCGCGAAATCGCGAAACAGATCGTCCACGGCGGACATGGTCGCGTTCAGCTCGCTGAACTTGAAGACCACGTTTTCGCATTTCAGGCGCAGGGCTTCATGGAAGCCGCCGAGGGATTCTTTCTCAAGCCCATCCAGTCGCGGCCGCTGCGTCCGTCTGGCCTGCGGCTGGCGCGCATTCTGGCGCTGTTCGGGCCGTTCGCTCGCAAAACCATCGTGATCGTACTCATCCATAGCCGGCTCCGGAGGGCCGCCGTGATCGAACCCGCCTAGAGGGGGGCGTCCCGGCCGGGACCCCTCCTGCGCGGGGGCCCCTTGGTCATATTTCGGGCGCTGGTCCCGCGCTTGGGCCGGCAGGTTCTCCGCGTCTCCCCGGTTTTCGAACGGGGATCGGATGAAGGGGCGCGCCTGAGCCGGCGCGTCGCTCTTGGCGTTTCTGCTAAATCCCTTAAAAAAATCGCTCATCATGATTTTTCCCGATCCGTCGATGGGTCGTCGCAGAACATGAACTGTGACGCTTTGCGAAACTGCCCCCGGAGACCCTTGTCGGGGACTGACGCCGGGCCGCGGCCTTACGGAGAAGGGCTTTTTGGTCGGCTGGCGCGATAAGGCGCCTTTGATAACAATAACTATCTTGGACTTTACTATTAATGCTCGAGCCTAGCAACAAAAACGGCGGCCCCCGCAGGGGCCGCCGACACATTGTGACGCTTCGTCAGGGTCAGACCTGGGGCTTGCGCGCCTCGCCCGCGGTGCGCCACAGCGAGAAGGCGACGCCCGCGCCCAGGATCGCGAAGGTCACGCCCAGCGAGATCGAGGGCGGGATCTTGGCGAGGTTGAGCATGTCGGCCACGAAGATCTTCGAGCCGATGAACACAAGCACGAGGGCGAGCGCGTATTTGAGGTATTTGAACCTCTCCACCATCGCGGCGAGCGCGAAATAGAGCGCGCGCAGGCCGAGGATGGCGAAAATGTTCGACGTGTAGACGATGAACGTGTCGGTGGTGATGGCGAAGATCGCCGGCACCGAATCGACCGCGAAGATCACGTCGGCGACGTTCACCATCACGAGCACCACGAACAGCGGCGTCATGAAGCTGACCGTCTTGCCAGTGGCGGGATCGGGCTGGCGCACGAAGAAGGCTTCGCCATGCAGCCGGTCGGTCATGCGGAAACGCTTGCGCAGGAAGCGATAGACCGGGTTCGACTCGACATCGTACTGCTCATCGCCGGCGAACAGCATTTTCACGCCGGTGATGACGAGGAAGGCGGCGAAGATATACAGCACCCAGCCGAAGCGCTCGACGAGCGCCGCGCCGACGCCGATCATCAGGCCGCGCAGCACGATCACCGCGAGAATGCCCCAGAACAGCACGCGGTACTGGGACTTCGTGGGAATCGCGAAATAGCCGAAGATCATCGCGATCACGAACACATTGTCCATCGATAGCGATTTCTCGATCACGAAGCCGGTGAGATATTCAAGGCCCGACTGCGGGGCGATCGCGTACCACACCCAGCCGCCGAAGGCGAGGCCGAGCGAAACGTAAAACAGCGACAGCAGCAGGCTTTCGCGCACGCCCATGCCGCGATCATTGGCGCCGGTGATTTTCTGCAGCACGCCAAGGTCGAAAGCCAGAAGCACGGCCACCAGCACATGAAAGCCGGCCCACATCCAGACCGGCTTGCCCAACCATTCAACAAACAGGAATTCCATTCCGGTTGCTCCGTCTCTTGTTCAAAAGAGGCGTTCGCCGACATCGCGGAGAACCATCTCCGCCAGAGGGGCCCGGACGACCACAGCTCAATCGGATGGGGACGCCGCCGCTGCGATTCAAGCGCGCGCCTTTCTCTTTTGGTCTTACGTGGCTTGCCGCCCGCAGGATTACATGGGTTCCCTCCGGCGAGCTGGAGGCGCGGGCTTGCGGGGAGGGCGGCGACGGGCTAATCGGCCGCCAGGGAGGCGCTCATGCTGTTGCCCGATCTGCGCGATTTCGACGCCCTCGCCAGCGCCTTCCGCTGGGAGGTTCCCGAAGGCTTCAACATTGCGGACGTGTGCTGCGAGCGCTGGGCCGCCCGCGCGCCCGACCGTCCCGCCATTCTCGACGCCAGCGGCGGCGGGCTCGTCACGACCACTTATGGGGCGCTGAAGGCGCGCTCGGACGCTCTCGCCGCCGCGCTTGCGGCCCGCGGCCTGCGCCGGGGCGATCGGGTGGCGATCCTCCTGCCGCAATGCGAGCAGACCGTGAGCGCGCATCTGGCCGCCTACAAGCTCGGCTGCGTCGCCCTGCCGCTCGCCGCCCTGTTCGGGGTGGACGCGCTGGAGCATCGCCTGCGCGACGCGGGGGCGCGCGCCCTCGTGACGGATGCGGCCGGGCTCGCCAAGGCGCGCGCCCTGCGCGCCGGCCTGCCGGAGCTGGAGCTGCTCGTCAGCGTGGACGGGGCGCAGGGCGAGGCGCTCGGGTTCGACGCGCTCATCGCAGGCGCCTCCCTCGCGGACCTGCCCGAATGGCGGCCGGGGGCGGAAGATCCCGCGCTGATGATCTACACGTCCGGCACCACGGGGCCCGCCAAGGGCGCGCTGCACGCCCACCGCGTGCTCGCGGGCCATGTCCCCGGCGTGCAATTGCCGCATGATTTCTTCCCCCAGCCGGGCGACCTCATGTGGACGCCCGCCGACTGGGCCTGGGCCGGCGGCCTGCTCAACGCGCTTCTTCCCGCCCTCATGTTCGGCGTGCCCGTGGTCGCCCATCGCGCGCCGCGCTTCGAGGCGGAGCAGGCTTTCGCGCTGATGGAGCGGATGCAGATCCGCAACGCCTTCATCCCGCCCACGGCGCTGCGCATGTTGCGCGCCGTGGAGCGGCCCGCGCAGCGCTATCGCCTGTCGCTGCGCACGCTCGCCTCGGGCGGCGAATCGCTTGGCGCGGAGACCTGGCGCTGGGGGCGCGAGGCGCTCGGCCTGTCGATCAACGAATTCTACGGCCAGACGGAATGCAATCTGGTGCTCGGCTCCTGCGCGGCGCTGGGCGTGAGCCGGCCCGGCGCCATCGGCAAGCCCATTCCCGGCCATCGCGCAGGCGTCATCCGTCCCGACGGCTCGCTGTGCGAGCCCGGCGAGCAGGGGCAAATCGCCATCGCGCGGCCCGATCCCGTGATGTTCCTCGAATATTGGCGCCAGCCTGACGCCACTGCGCGCAAGTTCATCGGCGACTGGATGACGACCGGCGACCAGGGCCACATGGATGCGGACGGCTATGTGTTCTTCGTCGGGCGCGACGACGACGTGATCACGTCGTCAGGCTATCGCATCGGTCCGGGCGAGGTGGAGGATTGCCTGCTGCGTCATCCCGCCGTGTCGCTGGCCGCCGCCGTCGGCAAGCCCGATCCGTTGCGCACGGAGATCGTGCGCGCCTTCGTGGTGCTGCGCGAGGGTTTTTCGCCCTCGGACACGCTGGCCGCGGAGATTCAGGATTTCGTGCGCACGCGCCTGTCCGCGCATGAATATCCGCGTCAGGTGGATTTCGTCGACGAATTGCCGATGACGACGACGGGCAAGATCATCCGCCGCCTGTTGCGCGAACGGCCCTAGTCAGAGCTCCAGCGTTTCGCCGGGCCGCAGCGCGGGGAAGCGGTCAGTCGCGAGGCCTTCGCGCGCAAGCGCGTGGGCGAGCAATTGCGGCGGCTCGTCGATGGGCTCGTCGGTGAGCTGGAACGTGCCCCAGTGGTGGCCAAGCGCGCGCTGCGCACCGGCGATGCGCATGATGCGCACGGCCTCTTCCGGATCGATGTGATGGTCGCGCATGAACCAGCGCGGCGCATAGGCGCCGATCGGCAGGATCGCAAGTTCGAAGCCGCCGTGCTTCTCGCGCATGCGATGGAAGAAGGCGCCGTCCGCGAAGGCCGTGTCTGCGACGTGATAGATTTTCGCCGACGGCGTCTCGATCACGAAGGCGCACCACAGCGCCATGCGCCGGTCCATCAGCCCGCGCGCCGACCAGTGATAGATCGGCTCGACATGCGCGAAGACGCCGCGACCGATCTCCGCCTTCGCGCCCCAGTCGTGGGTTTCGCTCGCCACGCCTGCGGTCGCGATGATCGCGTCATTGCCCAATGGCGCGAGCACGCGCGGCGCGCCGCCTCGCGCGAGCGCGCGCAGGGTGGCGAGATCGAGATGGTCGTAATGATTGTGCGAGACGAGGACGACGTCGACGGGCGGCAGGTCGTCGAAGGCGACGCCGGGTTCGTTGACGCGCCGCGGCCCGGCGAATCCCACCGGGCTCGCGCGCTCCGACCAGACGGGATCGATCAGGATATTGAGCCCGTGGGTCTGGATGAGAAAGCTCGCATGGCCGACGTAAGAGACGCGCAGGCGCGCGCCCTCCACGCGCTGCGGGGGCTTGTCGCGCGCGGGCGCGGGAAAGCTCTCGGGCCATGGCGCGCGCGCGTTCTCCAGCCGCCAGCGCAGGAGTTCTGTGAACGGCTTGTCGCGGGAGAAGCCTTCGATGCGGAAGCGAAGCCCGTCGAAATGCGCGCTTTGCGGCCCCTCGTAATAGGGGTTGCGGCTTGCGCGATAGCCCACGAAGCCCACGCCAGCCGCAAGGCTTGCAAGCGCGGGCGCGGCGAATGTCTTGAGGGCGCTGCGGCGATTCATGGGTTCGAGATGTGGCGTGCGGGCGCGCGCGTCAAGGTTGCGTCAGCCGAAGGCGGCGTCAGGCAAGATCTGCGTCAGGCAAGATCTGCGTCAGGCAAGATCTGCGTCAGGAGCGCGGGCCGCGCGCTTTGTCGATCTCCGGCAGGAGGCGTTCGCGCAGGCTCTGCTCGGTGATCGGGCCGACGTGTTTATAGGCGATGGTTCCATCGCCGCGCACGACGAATGTCTCCGGCACGCCATAGACGCCCCATTCCACGCCGGCGCGTCCGCCGCGATCCACGCCGATCATGTCGTAAGGCGCGCCCAGCTCGCGCAGGAAGCGCAGCGCATTCGCGGGATCGTCCTTGTAGGACAGGCCCGCCATGCGCACGCCAGCCTTCTTCAGCCCCTCGTCGGCGGCGAGCCGCATCAGCAAGGGATGTTCGTCGCGGCAGGGGCCGCACCAGCTCGCGAAGACGTTGACGAGCGTCACATGGCCCTTGCGCAGATCCGCATCCGAGAAGGCGGGCACGTTCGCGCCCTCGAGGGCGGGCAGGGTGAAGGCGGGCGCCGGCTTGCCGACGAGCGCGGAGGGCAGGCGCTGCGAATCCACGCCCAGCCGCGAGAAGAACAAGGCGGCGAGCGCAAGAAAGGCGGCGAGCGGGAGAAGCGCGAGAAGCTTGCGCCGCGGGGAGGCCTCGCTCACGCGGCTCCCTCCTCGTCGGAGTCGGGCAGGCGGGCGAGCGCGGCGTTGAGCGCGCGATGATCGAGGATGATCGCCAGCGCGACGCCGCCGATGGCGACAATGGCCGCCGCATAGGCGGCGAGAACGAACCAGCCATGCGCGCTCATGAGGCGGCTCCCTGCGTCGCGGGCGCGTCGCCGGCCTCCGCGGCGAGAATGGCGCGCCGGCGCAGGCGGCGGCGCAGGATCTCGTTGCGCGTCGCCATGAGATGCAGCGTGAGGAAGAGCAGCGTCATCGCCAGCGCCATCACGAGCAGCGGCCAGAGCATCGAGGGATGGATCGTCGGTCCGCCCATGCGGAAGACGGAGGCGGGCTGATGCAGCGTGTTCCACCAGTCCACGGAGAATTTCACGATCGGCAGGTTCACCGCGCCCACGAGCGTGAGGATCGCGGCGGCGCGTCCGGCGCGCGCGGGCTCCTCGATCGCGCGCCACAGGGCGATGAGGCCGAGATACATGATGAACAGCACGAGCACCGAGGTGAGGCGCGCGTCCCACACCCACCATGTGCCCCACATGGGCTTGCCCCAGAGCGAGCCGGTGACGAGGCAGACGAAGGTGAAGGCGGCGCCGAGCGGAGCCGCGGCCTTTTGCGCGGCGTCGGCGAGCGGATGGCGCCAGACGAGCGTGCCAAGCGCGGCCGCCGACATCATGCCCCAGCAGAACAGGGCGAGCCAGGCGGCGGGCACATGCACATACATGATGCGCACGGTCTCGCCCTGCTGGTAATCGGCGGGCGCGACGAAGAAGGCCATGTAGAGGCCGGCGGCCAGCAGAAGCGCGGACAGGGCCGCCCCCGCGGGGATGAGCGCGGCGGCGAGGCGCAGGAAATTGGCGGGGTTGGCTTAACGCAGCATGAATCGTGGTCTATTGCGGGCGGGGCGGGAAAGCAATTGAAGCGCCTGCGGAGGCGGCCCGCCAGTCTTTTTCCTCCGGGGGAACGCGGGGCGGGGGCGTCAGGGCGAAAATAAAAGTCAAGCTGGAGCTGTTCGGGCGCAACCCCTTGCCCCCGCCCTCGTTTGACTCCCGCCGGGCGCGCCCTTAAAACCGCGCAAACTCTCGTCAGAGACGTTCTTGAGCCAAGCCCACCAGCCCCGGAGGCTGGAGGCCAACGCCCGGCAGCGCGATGCGCCCCCGGGCGCGTTTTGCTTTGAACGCTTCCGACGTCACAGGAGACAGCCATGTTCGAGGGCCTTTCCGAAAAGCTCTCCGGCATATTCGACGCGCTCACCCGACGCGGCGCCCTTCGCGAGGAGGACGTGGCGACGGCTCTGCGCGAGGTGCGCCGCGCCCTGCTCGAGGCGGATGTGGCGCTCGACGTGGTGCGCTCCTTCACCGACAAGGTGCGCGAGCGCGCGGTCGGCGCGCAGGTGGTGAAATCCGTCACGCCCGGCCAGATGGTCGTGAAGATCGTCAACGACGTGCTCGTCGAGACGCTGGGCGCCGACGCCGATCCGATCAATCTCGACGCCGCGCCTCCCGTCGCCATCATGATGGTGGGCCTGCAGGGCGCGGGCAAGACGACGACCACCGCGAAGATCGCCAAGCGTCTCGCCGAGCGCATGAAGCGCAAGGTGCTGATGGCCTCGCTCGACGTGAAGCGCCCGGCCGCGCAGGAGCAGCTCGCCGTGCTCGGCCGCCAGGTGGGCGTGGACACGCTGCCCATCGTCGCGGGCCAGACGCCGGTGCAGATCGCCCAGCGCGCCGAACAGGCCGCGCGTCTGCAGGGCTACGACGTGGTTCTGCTCGACACCGCAGGCCGCACCCATATCGATGAGCCGCTGATGGCGGAGATGGCGGAGATCAAGGCCGCCGCGCGCCCGCATGAAATCCTGCTCGTGGCCGACAGCCTCACCGGTCAGGACGCGGTCAATCTCGCGAAGAATTTCGACGAGAGCGTGGGCATCACCGGCATCGTGCTCACGCGCACCGACGGCGACGGACGTGGCGGCGCCGCGCTTTCCATGCGCGCGGTCACCGGCAAGCCGATCAAGCTCATCGGCACCGGCGAGAAGATCGAAGACCTCGACGATTTCCATCCCGCGCGTATCGCCAACCGCATTCTCGGCATGGGCGACATCGTCGCGCTGGTCGAAAAGGCCGCGCAGACGATCGACGCCGAAAAGGCGCAGGCGATCGCCGAGAAGATGCGCAAGGGCAAGTTCGATCTCGACGACCTCGCCGAACAATTGGCGCAGGTGGAGAAGATCGGCGGTCTTGGCGGCATTCTCGGCATGTTGCCGGGCGTGGCGAAGATGAAGGACCAGATCGCCAAGGCGGGCGTGGACGATCGCATGATCAAGCGCCAGCGCGCGATGATCATGTCGATGACGCCGCAGGAGCGGCGCAATCCCGACATACTGAAAGCCTCGCGCAAGAAGCGCATCGCGACGGGCTCGGGCACGAAGGTCGAGGACCTCAACCGCCTGCTCAAGCAGCATCGCCAGATGGCGGACATGATGAAGGCCATGGGCGGCGCCAAGCGCGGGCCGATGGGCAAGATGGCGCAGATGTTCGGGCTTGGTGGCGGCATGCCGAGCCCGGAGGAAATCGCGCAGATGCAAAAGCAGATGGGCGGCGGCGGCCTGCCGCCCGACATGCCGACTCTGCCGGGCCAGCCGCCCGCGGGCCTCGGCGGCGCAAATCCGTTCGCCAATCCTGCGGCGAAGCCCGGCCTGCCGGGCTTTGGAAAAGGAGGCCTTCCCGGCCTCGGCGGATTCAACCCCTTCGGGGGGAAGAAGAAGTGAAACGTCTCACATCCATCGCATGAATGCGAAAGTCTGAAAGGAAGAAAGCATGTCCCTCAAGATTCGTCTCTCCCGCGGCGGCGCCAAGAAGCGCCCCTTCTATCGCGTCGTGATCGCCGACTCGCGCATGCCGCGCGACGGCCGCTTCATCGAGAAGATCGGCACGTTCGATCCGCTGAAGGCGAAGGACGACGCGACCCGTCTCGTCCTCGACGTCGAGAAGGCGAAGGCCTGGATCGCCAAGGGCGCCCAGCCGACCGACCGCGTGACGCGCCTGCTCGACACGCTCGGCGTGATGAAGCGCGAAGCGCGCAACAATCCGCAGAAGGCGCAGCCCAAGCGCAAGGCGCAGGAGCGCGCCGCCGCCGCCGCCTCCGCCGCTGAGGCCGCCGCCGCCGCGCCCGCTTCGGAATAATCCGCAGCATGAGCTCTTCGCCGCGCATTCTGGTCGGACGCTTCGGCGCTCCCCATGGCGTGCGCGGCGAAGTGCGCGTGAAATCCTTCACCGGCGATCCGCTGGCGCTCGCCTCCTACGATGGGCTGGGCGACGAGAGCGGCGCACGCGCCTTTCGCATCGAAAGCGCGCGGCTTGTGAAGGATGACATGCTCGTCGTGCGCCTCGCCGGCGTGCGCGACCGCACCGCCGCGGAAGCCTTGACGAACGTCGATCTCTATCTTCCCCGCGCGGCCCTGCCGGAGACGGAGGAGGATGAGTTCTACGTCGCCGATCTGATCGGGATGGACGTGGTGAGCGTCGACGGCGCGCCTTTCGGCCGCGTGCGCGACGTGCTCAATTACGGCGCCGGCGACATTCTCGACATTTTGCGACCGGACGGCTCCGGCCTGCTCGTGCCGTTCACCAAGGCGGCGGCGCCGCATGTGGATGTGAAGGCGCGGCGCGTGACCGTCGATCCGCCGGCGGAGACCGAGGGCGAGGAAGCGCCGGGCGCCTGAGCGGCGCGTGCGCAGACAAACAAAAACGGCCGGGCGCGCGCCCGGCCGTTTCTTTTTGCGCGGCGTCGTCGTTCAGCCGACGACCAGTTTCACCACGAACAGGCCGGCGATGATCGGCACGGCGATCTTCATCTCGCTGGCGCGGCCCGCAAGGATCTTGATCGCGGCGTAGCAGATGAAGCCGATGCCGATGCCATGGGCGATGGAGAAGGTGAGCGGCATGGTGATCGCCGTCACAATGGCGGGCACGAACTCCGTCACGTCATCCCACTCGAGGTCCTTGAGGCTCATCGACATGAGGCAGGCGACATAGAGCAGCGCCGGCGCCGTGGCGAAGGCGGGCACGGTGCCGGCGAGCGGGGCGAAGAAGATCGCCAGCAGGAAGCACAGGGCCACGACGACGGCGGTGAGGCCGGTGCGTCCGCCCGCGTCCACGCCTGCGGTGCTTTCAATATAGCTCGTCGTGGTGGACGTGCCGAAAGCCGCGCCGACCGAGGCGGAGGTGGAGTCCACGATCAGCGCCTTGCCGATGCGCGGCAGCTTGCCTTCCTTGTCGAGGAAGCCGCCGCGATGGGCGACGCCGATCAGCGTGCCGGTGTTGTCGAACAGGTCGACGAACAGGAAGACGAAGATGATCGCCCACAGGCCGACGTCGAGCGCGCCCTTCAGATCCATTTTCAGGAAGGTCGGCGCCATGGAGGGCGGCGCGGAGGCGATGCCCTTGAACTCCGTCAGGCCGAGCGGAATCGACACGAAGGTGATCGCGAGGATCGAGATGATGATCGCGCCGGGAATCTTGCGCGAGGCCAGCGCCGCGATGAGCGCGAAGCCGAGCGCGGCGAGCAGAACCGGAAGGCTCTTCACATTGCCCATGGTCACGAGAGTGGCCGGATGGTCCACCACGATGTTCGCGTTCTTGAGCGCGATGATCGCGAGGAAGAGGCCGATGCCGGCGGCGATGCCGAGCTTCATCGAGATCGGGATCGCGTTCACGATCATCTCGCGCAGTTTCACCACCGAGATGAGCAGGAAGATCAGACCTGAGATGAAGACCGCGCCAAGCGCGACCTCCCACGTGTATCCCATGCCCTTCACCACGCCGAAGGTGAAATAGGCGTTGAGCCCCATGCCCGGGGCGAGCGCGATCGGGTAGTTCGCGTAAAGGCCCATGAAGGCGCTGCCGAAGGCGGCGGCCAGACAGGTCGCCATGAAGACGGCGCCGAAATCCATGCCCGCGATCTGCAGGATCGAGGGATTGACGAAGATGATGTAGGCCATCGTCAGGAAGGTGGTGACGCCCGCGATCACTTCGCGGCGCACCGTGGTGCCGTTGGCCTGCAATTGGAAAAGTCGTTCCAGCATACGCGCCCCCAAACCATGCGACTTTTGGTTAACGCCGCCACATTCGCCGCTTCGCCGCAGGCCGGCAAGCCGCTTTTTCCCGCGGTTCACTGTTTAGAAGGGCTTGGCGCTTATGGTTAACCGCGCGTGAAGGCGTTCGCCCGCACAAGCAAGCTCTAGCTTAAGATTATTTGATTGCTCACAAAATTGCGTTGTGTTTGTAAGCGTTTTGATTACTTTTCATTTCACCGGGCGCCTCTGCGGCGCAAGCGAGCGTCAGGAGAGCGTGCATGCGCGAAGCGGCGGACCACACGCCGGCGGCGTTCCGGCGGGCGCGCGCGGGCCTCGCGGGATTGCTGCTGGCGCTCCTCGCCGCTGGGCAGGGGCTGGCCGCCGAGACGGGCCCGGCCTTTGGCCGACTGGCGGCGCCGTCGCCCCAGCGGCCTCTCCTCGAGGAGATCCGCCTCGGCCTTTACGCCCATGACCCGGTGAGTCCTGAGAAGGGCGCCGCCGACGTCAACGGCGAACTTGTCCTCGCGCCCTTCGATCCCGGCTCCGGTCCGCTCGGCCGGCTCACGCCGCGGGTGCATGTGGGCGGCACATGGAGTTTCGGCGCGCGCACGAGCCTCGCCTATGCGGGCTTCCTCTGGCGCCTGCATCTGAACGAGGGCGTGTTCCTCGAGGCCGCTTTTGGCGGCGCCGTTCACAATGGGCGCGACGCGCAGACGCCGGGGCGCAACGCCATGGGCTGCCGCGGCGCCTTCCACGAATCTTTGTCGCTGGGCTATCGCTTCGCGCCGCAATGGCGCGTGATGGCGACGATCGAACACGCCTCCAACGCAGGCCTGTGCGATTCAAACCGCGGCGTCACCAACGCCGGTCTGCGGATCGGCTACGCCTTCTGATCAGATGAGGCCCGAGAAAGCGGCTGCGACGCGCTCATAAACCGGCCGTTTGAACGGGATCACGAGTTCGGGCGTGCGTTCGAGCCGCTCCCATCGCCAGGCGTCGAACTCCGCCTTGTGCCGACCGCCGTCGGGCTGCGCCACGTCGATCTCCGAGTCCTCGCCCTCGAAGCGCAGGGCGAACCATTTCTGCGTCTGGCCGCGATAGCGCCCGCCCCAGGCCTTTTGCGCAATGTCGGGCGGCAGGTCGTAGGCGAACCAGTCGGGCGCCTCGGCGATGAGCGAGGCGCTCGTCACATTCGTCTCCTCGCGCAATTCGCGAAAGGCGGCCGCGCGCGGATCCTCGCCTTGATCGATTCCCCCTTGCGGCATCTGCCATTCGAAGCCCGGCGCCACATGTTCCACGAGGGCCTTGTTCGCGCGCCGGCCCATGAACACGAGTCCCGCGCGATTGACGAGCACCACGCCCACGCAGGGGCGATAGGGCGGTTGCGGCGTTTGCGTCGTCACTTGCGTTCTCTTTCCGCCGCGCTGGGCGGCCCATTCATGGCGTCGCGCGCGCGCTCGCAGGCCGGGGAACCGCCGCCAGCGCGCTTGCGGGCGCAAGGGCGACGCCGCGCGCCTCAAGGGCGCGCGCGAAGCGGGCGATCTTCTCCACGACCACGGGAAGGGCGGTGGCCGAGCCGGCCGCCGATCCCTTGTCGCGCGCGATCCGCTCGAGGCGGATCAATGCGTCATCCACCGCTTCGAGCCGCGCGTCAATCGCCAGATCGGCGCGCA
>Ga0315905_10001636_pt1 | contig 23923 bp, 7 predicted proteins | sample LakEriMetagenome_5_FD_203522 | JGI IMG/M metagenome (GOLD analysis project Ga0315905, IMG submission 203522) | Freshwater fungal communities from buoy surface, Lake Erie, Ohio, United States - Buoy 4 MA121 | ecosystem: Environmental > Aquatic > Freshwater > Lake | place: USA: Lake Erie, Ohio...
AAATAGGCCTTGACCAGCGACTTTTCCTGATCGCCGATCTCGCTGCCCACCAGCGCATCGATGGCGGCAAAGAGCACGTTTTGCGCTTGCCAGCCGATGGTGTTGAAGGCCAGCGTCACGCCCACCAAGGTGCCGTCCGAACTGATGGCGCTGTTGTTGGTGGCGCTGATGCTGGCGGTATTGCTGCCCTCGACGCTGACGCCGTCTTCTTCGGTGGTGACGGTGCTGTCCGAGATGTAAGCCGCCGACTGGTTGAGGATGAGGTTGGTCGCAATCGCGCCGCCCACGGCCAGGCCTTTGCCGGTGCCACCGCTGGCTTCGGCCACCGCCTCGAGGCTGGCCTCGATGCTGGCCGCTTCCGACACGGCCACGCTAACCGATCCGGCGGTGAGCTGGGCAAAGCGGATATAGGCCTGGGCCACGGCGCGCACGTCGTTGCGCACCACCAGGCCGCCCACGGCCATGGCGCCCTTGACCGGCACGGCCGGCACGTCGAGGGGCGCCTCGGGCGGCGCCTCTTCGTCGGGCGTGATGAGTGCCGTGCGCAGGCCCGAGGGCGTGAGGCCCTCGCTCGTCATGCCAAAGGACACCTTCCACTGGCCGGCCGCCTCGCCAGCCTTGACGGTCAGGCTCAAGCCCGAGGCATCGAGCCGCTCGCCCTCGTCGGACTGCGCGCCCAGCAGCTGCGTGCGCAGCTGCGCTGCGGTCAAGCCCACTGCGAGCGATTCGGCGGTGTAGACCACACCATTGAGCTCGACCTGGGCGTTGAAGTCGGTCGTGCCATCGGGCGCCTGCAAGTCGATGGAATAGGTCGCGCCCACGCCCCGCTGGCCCTGCTGCTGGGTCTGGATGAAGCGGGCCGGGTCGCTGGTGGTGACGGCGACGAGCGCTGCCAGGTCCTTGCCGGCCAACGCGCCGCCAAAGACGACCAGGTAGCTGCCTTCTTCGGGCGCGGTGACGGTGACGCTGCCCACAGCGCCCAGGGCGCGGTTCAAGGCGGCCTGCACCAGCTGCTCGCTGGCGCCCAGCTCGAGCGCGTCGGTGGTGTAGGTCTGGCCTTCGTGGGCCAGGCTCAGAGTGAAAGTGCCCGAGCCGCGGTGCGCGATGTCGATGCGCTGGGTTTCGTCGGTACGGCTCGAGCCGGCCTGGGTGGGCGTGAAGCTGTAGGACAGCTTTTCAGACGTCATGCGCAGCGCGGGCACACTCTTGCCGGCCAGCTGGCCGACCAGCTCGACCTGGTAGCGGTTGCCCGTGCCCTGGTAGCTGGTATCGCGTGTGACCTTGATGTCGTCGGCGGTGACGAATTTGCCCGCACCGATCAGCGTCTGAATCTTGGCCTGCGGCGAGTTGAGCACCCGCACATACTCGGCCTTGAGGTCGCGGATGGTGTTGGCGGGGTTCTCGGCCCAGTTGAAATAAAAGGGCGTGGCCGGCAAGACCTTGTCACCGCTTACATAGAGCTGGAAGCGCTGCTCGCCGAACTCTTTCTTGAAGGTGACGCTGTAGCCCTGGTTGACGGCCACGGTGCTGCCCTCGCGCAGCGTACTGACCGTGGCTTGAGCAAAGGCGGCAGCGGCCGCGTCGGTGATGACGCGCATCTGCTCGACGTTGGCGTTGGCGTAGCGCCCACCCATGGCCAGCAGGTAGCTGCCGTCCTCGGCCACCGACACCGTGATCTGGCCCTCGCCAAAGGTCGTGTCGAGCGCGGCCTGGACCAGCGCCGCCTGGTCTTCGCGGGTGTAGCCCGCGTTGCCCTCTTTGAGCGTCTGGGTGTTGAAGGCCAGGGTGTTGGGCGCCAGGCTGGCACTGACCACCGGCACCCGCTCGGCCGTGATCTGGCCGATGTCGCGCGCGGCCAGCGAACCGCTGAAGCCGATGGTGAAGGTGCTGACGTTGTTGGATGTTTCCCACTTGACCGTGATCGGCCCACCGGTCTTGGGCGCAGCCACGCCCAGCAGGCCAGCGACGGCCACACGGATGGTCTCGGCGTCCTTGAGGGGGCTGTTGGCAAAGTTCAGCGGCGCCGAGGTCTTGTCGCCCAGCTTGAGCACAAAGCGCTTGTTGACATTGGCCTGGGTGTTGATGATCTTGAGCACCTGCTGCTCGTTGGTCTTCTCACCCAGGCTGAGCAGCGCGATCGGGTCGGTGACCTTGGTCTTGCCCAGCGCCAGACTGAACACCGAGTCGGCCCCAAGCGCACCCGGTGCCACGTTCAGATCGAGCACCTGCAGCTCGGAGACGCCCTCGACCCGGGCAACCAGCTGCGTCGCATCGACCCAGTCGAGCTCGGGCTCGGTCGGGGTCTCGGCGCCGGTATTGGTACCTGCTCCTGCTCCTGCTCCTGCTCCTGCTCCTGCTCCTGCTCCCGTACCCGTACCCGTACCCGTACCCGTACCTGTACCTGTACCTGTACCTGTACCTGTACCTGTACCTGTACCTGTACCTGTACCTGTACCTGTGCCTGTGCCTGTGCCTGTGCCTGTGCCACCCCGCTGGACCGGCGCTTTCTTCAAGGTGGTCTGGATCTCGACCGCAGGTGTGCCAGCCGCAAATGCCACCACCCACTGGCCCGACTCGCTGCCGAGCTTGACCGTGGGCTTTTTGATGCCGTTTTCAGGCAGGGTCTTGCCTTTGGCATCTATGGCCGCAGCGAGCTTGGACGCGAGCTGGCTGGCCGTCACGCCGACGGCCACATCGTCCACCGTGTACTCGACGCCCGCGATGGTCAAGCGCAGATCGAACAATTCCTGATCGGCCTGGGCCTGCAAATCAATGAGATAGCTCGGGCCGGTCGCGGCCTTGCCCTCGGTCTGGGTGGCGGTGCTGGCCTTGACGCCGGCTGTGGCATCGCGCACCTGCAACTGGTCTAGGTTGGTGTTGGCGTAGCGGCCGCCCATGGTGAGCCGGTAGCCGCCCTCGGTGCCGGTGCTCACGGTGATCAGGCCTGAGCCCAAGGTCTTGTCGAGCGCGGCCTGGATCAGTGCCGCCTGGTTTGCCGCGGTGTGGGCCCTGCTGCCATCACGCAGGGTGCTGCTTGCGAAGGCCAGCTTGCCGGGATTTGTGGCACCCGCAAGCACCTCGAGCTGCGCCAAGTTGGGCGAGGCTGCGGCCTCGGTGACGTAGTCGATGGTGAAGGTGCGCCGGCTTTGCGCATCGGTGCCGTAGCGCACCTTGGCGCTGACGATGCTCGGATGCTTGGCCAGCTCGTCTGCGATCTTCTTGGCGTCGAACTCGGGGTTGCCCGAGAAGATGATGTCCGAGGACTTCCAATCGCCGATCTTGAGCGCAAAGCGCTTGTTCACACCGGACTGCAGCACCGTGATCTGCTGCTGCTCGGCCGCGGCCGTGCTGCCCAAGGGCAGAACGGCAATCGCATCGGTGACCTTGCTCTTGCCCAGGGCCAGCTTGAAGCTGCGATCGCTGCCCAGGCCCAGGCTGTCATCGATGTCCAGCGCCAGGGTCTGGACCTCGTTGACCGCAGTCGCTGGGGCCAGCGCCTCTTCGGCCGTGGTCCAGGTCAAGGTCACACCACCCACGACCTCGGTCTCGGTCTCGGGCGGCGTCTCGTCGTTCCCGGCATCGCCGGTTTCGGCCTCGGCCACCGGGTCGCTGCTTTGCGGATCGAGGTTGAGGAAGGGCAGTTTCAGGCCGAGCTTGTTGAGCAGTGCCGTGCCCAGCTTGACATAGGGCACGTACTGCTGCATGCCCTTGGGCGTGAAGTCGCCCAGGTCGAGCTCGATGGCGCGCAGCTCCATCGGCTCCTTAGGCTCTTCGCCCTCTTCAGGCTCTTCGTCATCAATCAGATAGCCCAGAATGTCCTGGAGGGTCTCGGGCAATTGGTCCATCACCTCGAGGATGCTGAACTCGATGTAGCTCTCGCTCGGATCGTCCTCGTTGACCTCGAAGGTGAAGATCTCAATGCCCAGCTCATCGGCGATCAGCTCCACCACCTCGGTCAGCGGCAGGGTCTGCTCGATCGAGATGCCCAGCAAGGCCGCCGAGACCGTGGGGTTGAACAGCCGCACCTCGCTCGGCAGGGTCTTGAGCATGTCGACGAACTGCTCGACATAGGGCACGCTCGGCCCAATGTCGGGCAGCTCCAGCTCTCGCAGGGTGATCAGCACCGGGGCTTCTTTGGAGCCCATGGGCCGGATGAAGGGCTCCATCAGCTGGTACACGCTCTCGGGCAGGATCTCCGACAGGCTGAACTCGACCAGTTCGGGCGCGAGCTTGCTCAGGGGGATCGTGGAGTCGATCTCGACACCAAAAATCTTGCCGCTGAAGGTCGGGTCGGCAACCCGATAGCGCTCGGGGATGACCTGGATCAAGGTCTGGAAGGCCTTATTGACCGATTCAAGCTTGGTCAGGTCGACCTTGATCGCTTTGGTGCTGGGCGTGTACGACAGGCCTTCGAGCGCCTGCGCATCGAGCTCATCGCCGGCCAGCAGCAGATCGATCGCGGCATCGAGGTCGATGCCGGGCAAGCTGGCCTCGACCGATTCAAGGTCCGAGTCGATGTAGTCGGCATACTCTTCGGGCGTTTCGTAGCGCACCGTGGTGCCAAAACCAATCGCCAGCTCCTTGCCCAAAAGGGTCGCCTTGAACGAGGGCAGCGCGATATCGAAATACTTGGGCAAGAAGGCCTTGATCTCGGGCAGATCGTCGCCTTCGGGCAGCTCGACATACAGGCGCAAATCCATTTCGGGCATGGCCACCGAGAAGTCGCCCTCGAGCCAGGCCTCCATATCGACCAGGTCGGTCAGCTGCATGTCCTGCCAGCCCAGGGCCAGCTCCAGGCCCCAGTTCACCTCGGTCACCGGCAGCGTCTGGTCCGCGTCCAGCGCCTGCACATCGAGCTGGCCCAGCGCTTGCTGGTACTCCAGATAAGGCAGGTCGATTTCGGGGAGGATGAGCTCGATGTCCAGCGCCGGACCCTGCAAGGTGTAGGGCCCGATGTCGAGCATGGGCACGGTGATGGCCACGCCAGGCGACTGGAAGCGCACACCCAGATCCAGCGGCACGATGCCAGCCTCAACCGGCTCGGACAGCAGCATGTCAGCCAGCGTGGTGTCCTTCCAGCCGGCGCCCACCTTGATGCCAAACTCCAGCGGCTCGTCCTCGCTGCCCAAGTCGATAGCGACCGACTCTTCAAAATACGGCAGGTCGCCTATGGCCGGCCCCACCACGCCCAAGTCGACCGTGGGCAGTTCGAACTCGACGGTCTCCGATTCGGTGTCGACAAAGGGCTCGATCAGGCTGTACACGCTCTCGGGCAGCACATCTTCGAGCGAGAACTCGGTCAGGGTAAAGCCCAGCCACTGGCTCGAGAAGTTGTCGATCGGCACATCAAACTCGATCGGGATGCCAAAGACCAGGCCCTGGATCTTGGGCTCAGCCAGCGCGTAGTTGCCCGGAATGATCTGAATGACCTCGAGCAGCGCCTCGTAGACCGAGTCGACGTCGGTCACATCGACCACCAGCTCCTGGCCCGTGGGCACGAACTTCATTTCATCCAGGCTGACCTCGGTGCCATTGAGCAGGGCATCGAGCCCGACGTCCAGGTCCAAGCCCGGCAGGCTGGCCTGGCCCCTGGGCAGGTTCTTGTCAATGTAAGCCGCGTAAGTGTCGGGCGTCTTGAAGGTGATGGATGTGCCAAAGCCCAGCGTCATCTCGGTGCCCAGCAAAGTGAGCTTGAAGGACGGCAGCGCCACATCGAAAAATTCAGGCAGGAAGGGCGCGATGCTGTCGGCCTCAGCGCCTTCGGGCAGCTCGACGTACAGGCGCAAATCGAGCTCGGGCAGTTGCAGCTCGAACTCGCCCTGCAGCCACGCCTCCATATCGATCAGGTCGAGCAGCAAGGTGTCTTGCCAGCCCACCGCCAGCTCCAGACCCCACTCGACCATCACCGGTTGGGCCACTTCGGTCGGCGCTTCTTCGCCTACGGCAGCATCCTCGGCCACCGGGGGAATCAAAGGCACCTCGCCCAGCGCGTAGCGGTACTCGTAGTACGGCAGCTCGGGGTTGGGCAAGATGAGCTCGAGGTTGAGCTCAGGCCCTTGCACGTTGTAACCCAGGATCTCGGTGGCGCCGGCCTGGATCTTGATGCCCGTCTCCAGCGCGCTGATGCCCGCCGGCTTGGCCTCGCCAGTCAGCATGTCGAGCAAGGTGGTGTCTTGCCAACCCGCGCCGACCTTCAGGCCCACGTCCCATTCTTGGCCGCCCATCTCCACCGTGGGGAAGATGAACTCTTCTTCGAAATAAGGCAGCTCAGGGTTGCTGACATCGATGACCAGTGCATCGTCCCAGTAGTCTTCAGCCCGGTCTGCCAGGCCCTGCACCTTCATCAGCGCGTCCAGATCCATCAACGGGATCTCGACCCTCAGCGGTTCGAGCTCTTCGTCGACAAACTCCTGCAAGTAGTCGGGCGTATCGATCACGATCTCGCTGCTGTAGATCAGCTCCACCGGTTTGCCCAGCACCGTCACCCGCACCGTGGGCAGCTGCACCACAAACTGCGCAGGCAAGAAGGTCAGCGAATCAATCTCCAGGTCGCCAAAGAAAACCGAGGCGGTGAACTCCGGCAGCAGTGGCTCAAAGCGCCCGTCGATCAGCGCGGGCAGATTGATCAGGTCAAACAGCTTGGCATCGGGCCAGCCGACTGATGCGCGCACGCCCCAGTCGTGGGCCTCGCCGCCGTGGTTGAGCGTGCCCAGCACCTCCTCGTAGCTGTAGTAGGGCAGCTCAGGATTGGGGAAGATCAACTCCAAACTGAGCTCGGGGCCGGCGCGGCCCAGCAGCGAGCCGGTGTCCAAGGTGATGCCCTGCTCGGTGCCGGTGAAGCCGCCCTTCTTATCGCCGTTGACGCCGCTCAAGAAGTCGCTCACGCTCAGATCGCCCCAGCCGGCGGCAAACTTAAAGCCCACATCGCTCTCGACCCCGCCCATGGGGATGGTGGTCAGCACGATCTCGCGCTCGATGGATGGCATGGCCGATTCAAGGAAGGTCAGCACATCACCGACAAAACCCTTGGGCGGCAGCAGCTCGTACCACAGGCCGCTGTGCTCGTAGTTCACCTCAGACAGGTCGAGCGTTTCGCCCTCGCCCATGTAGCGGTAGATGCGGCCGATGTTGCCGCCAGCCTCGTGGCCGTCTTCGACCATCACTTGGTCGCCAAAGGCCAGCTCCACCTCGCCCTCGCTGCTGCGGTAGGTGACGTCGAGGTAGTCGCCATCGCCCTCTTCCTCGCCGGCCTCGCCGCTGGAGGTGGCGGTGACCACGGTATCGGCCACGATGGAAGGCGCGTCGTCGGCCTGCACCGTCACCGCACCGGCGACGTTCAGTGCATATTTTTTACTGTCCAGAGGCTGCAAGATGAAGGCCTGCGCATCGGTGCTGACCATGTTGGAGGTCACCACGATGCTGGACGCGGCACCGGCGCCTTCGCTGCTGGCCTCGTTGCTGGTGGTGGCGCTGAGCGTAGCCGCCATGCTGGCCAACACATTCATGTCACCGCCAATGTCGAGTTTGACGGTCTCCATCTTGGCCAGCGCCACCAGCGGGTCTTCGTCGCCGATTTCCGAGCCCACCAGCGCATCGACCGCCTTGAACAGCACGTTCTGCGATTCCCAGCCCATGGTGTTGAAGGCCAAGGTGGCACCGACCGCGGAGCCGCCCGAGCTCATGGTGGCGGTGTTTTCGGCCGTGATCTCGGAGACGTTGTCGGCCTGCACCGTCAGGCTGCCATCGGCTTGAACCGAGCTGCGCGTGAGCAGAGCGCGGCTGGAGCCGAGCACCACGTTGTTGGCAATCAGGGCGTTGATGGCCATGGGGCTGGCCGCCGCCGCACCGCCAGCAGCACCGCCTGCAGCCGTATCGGCCGCGCCCGCATCGGCAGCAGGATCTTCGGGCGGACTTTCGGTGCTGCCCGACAGCACCGAGCTCAGGCTGGAGGCCTCGGAGGCGGCGATCGTCACGTCGCCTGCGGCCGTCAAGTCGACCCGGTCCACGCTGGCGAGCACCACGCCGCGCAGGTCGTTCATGACCACCACGCCGCCCACTGCGGCGCCGCCGCCGCTGGTGGCGGCCATGGTCACTTCGGCCTCAATCGCGCCGGCATCGGTGGCGCTGACCTCCATATTGCCGCCCACCAGCAACACCATGTCGGTGGCTGCCGTGGCGCCGTCGATCGCCGCTTGCGCGGGGGTCAGCGGGCCCACCCAGGCCTGGCTGGTGGTGCTGATCTTGTTGCTCGCCAGCACAAAGCTGGCCGAGGCACTGCCGCCGTTGGCCGTGCTTTCGTTGCTGATGGTCGCGCTGATGGTCGAGCCCACTGGCGCGTCTTCTTCCTCGTCAAGCCCGCCGGCCTGCACCGCCACATCGCCGCCCACGGTGAAGGTGGTGGCCAGCACCAGCGCGCTGACCACCGCAGGCTGCTCCTGGCCCAGGGCATCGGTGCCCAGCAAGGCATCGATCGCATTGGCAAACAGGTTCTGCGGTTTCCAGCCGATGGTGTTGAACGCCAGAGTCACGCCGACGGCCGTGCCGTCCGATTCAAGCGTGGCGCTGTTGTCGGCCGTCACGGCCGAGATGTTGTCGGCCTGCACCGCCAGGTTGCCGTCCACACTGAGCTCGCTCATGGTCAGCCGCGCCTGCGCACTGCTGAGCACCAAGTTGGTGGCAATCAGGCCGTTGATGGCCAGCGGACTGCCGGCGGCCGGAGCGCCTGCCGAGTCGCCGACTGCTGCATCGCCTGTTGCGGCATCGGTGCCGGTATCGGCCCCGGTATCGGCGCCGGTATCGGCGCCCGCATCCGCAGCCGCCTCAGCCTCCGGATCAGCGGCCGCCTCCAGGGATTTGGTTTCACCGCTGAGCGTGGCCTCAATGGAGGCCGACTCGAGCGCGAGCACAGTGAAATCTTCGCCGGCCTCGCCCAGCACCCGATCGACCTCGGCGAACACGTCGCTGCGCACATCGTTGCGCACCACCAGGCCGCCCACGGCGGCCGCGCCGCCGCTGCTGGCGACCATGCTCACATCGGCGGCAACGCCCGCTTCATCGACCGCGCTGACGGTGATGCTGCCGCCGGCACTCAGAGCCACTTTTTCATCGGCCTGCAGCGCCGGGGCCACCGTGGCCCGGGCGCGTGCGCTGAGCAAGTTGCTCGCCAGCACCATGCCAGCGGCCACGCTCGCGCCCGAGGCATTGGCCTCGTTGACGATGGTGGCGGTGATCTGCTCCTTGGCCTGCGCCTCCACCGACAGGTCGCCGCCCGCGGCCAGGTTGGAGCCCGAGACGCTGGCCAGGATCTGCGCCGGCTGCTCGTTGCCGATGCTCGTGCCCAGCAGCGCGTCGAGCGCATTGAACAGCACGTTCTGCGCCTCCCAGCCGATGGTGTTGAAGGCCAGCGTCACGCCCACGGCCGCGCCGTCGGCATTGGCCTTGGCGGTGTTCTCGGCCTCAATGTTCGCGGCGTTGCGGGCGCGCGCCGTCAGGTCACCGCCGGCGCTGATGTCGCTGTCGAGCACCGTGGCGCGCACATCGGAGAGCACCAGGTTGGTAGCAATCAGGCCCTTGAAGGCCATGGAGGCCGCTGCGCCCTCTTCGTCACCTTCTTCGGCCGCCACCTCTTCCTCAGCCGCGGCTTCCTCGGCCGCGGCCTGATCTTCAAGCGAGGCCTCCTCTTCGGCGGCGGCCTCTTCTTGGGCTGCCTCATCCTCGGCGGCCGCTTCTTGAGCCAAGGCCTCTTCATCCGCTGCGGCCTCCTCCTCGGCCGGATCGGCCTCTTTGAGTTCGGGCAGCTCCTGGTCCGACAGCAAGGCGGTGATGCTGGCCGAGCCGCGCGCGAGCAGGGTCACATCGCCTTCGGCCTCGATGGCGGCGCTATCGACCAGGGTGTTGACGGTGCTGCGCACATCGTTGCGCACCAATTGCGCGCCCAGGGCGGCCTTGCCTTCGCTGCCGGTGGCCGCGCCGATGCGCGCGACGATGCCTGAGGTGTCGCTGGCCTTGATGAGCACATTGCCGCCAATGGCAAACACCGTGTCATCGGGCAACTCCATCACGCCTGCTTCGTTTTTGGGCGTGAGCAGCACATGAGAGTCGGCGCTGACCAAGTTGGACGCGAGCGTCAGGCCCACGGCCACGCCGCCGCTGGACTGCACGGTGTTTTCAATCGAGGCATTGATCTGCGGCACGGTCACGGCCGTCAGCGTCAGGTCTTCACCCACATCGAGCGTGGTGTTGGTGATCTCGGCACTGGACTGGGCGCTGTCGGTCTGACCCAAGCTGTCGGTGCCGATCAGGGTGTCGATGGCCGCCGAGAAAATGTTTTGTGGCTTCCAGCCTATGGTGTTGAAGGCCAGCACCACGCCGGCGGCCACACCCGAGCTTTCGGTGCTGGCGGTGTTTTCGGCATCGATCGTGGCGGTGTTTTCCGCCTCCACGCCCAGGCTGCCACTGACAGTGACAAAGCTGTCGCGCAGCGAGGCGTCGGCATCGATCAGGATGCGGTTGGTGGCAATCAAGCCGTTGGCCGCGATCGCAGTGGCCCCGCCGCCCCCGGCATCCCCTGCATCAGCACCCGCATCGGCACCAGCATCAGCGGCTGTCTCTGCCGCGGCTTCATCGCCGCCGCCTTCTTCAGCCGAAGCCACCACCTCGCCACTCAAGGTGGCCGAAATCTCGGCGGTCGCTGAGGCGGTGATCGAGGTGTCGCCGCCGGTGGTCAGCGTCAGGCTCCAGGCATCGGCGGCCACCTGCGAGCGCACATCGTTGAGCGCGAACACGCCGCCAGCGGCCACCGTCGCACCCGAGCCGCCCACCACGTTGGACGACATGGCCACGTCGGCGCTGATGCCCGCATCGTCCGTGGCCGAGACCGAGAGGCCACCGCCAACATCCAGCAGCGCCTGATCGGCACCGGCCAACTGCTTCTTGCCGTCGACAAAGGCGCGGGTGTCCGAGCGCACCCGGTTGCTGGCCAAAATCATGGCCGCGCCCACCGACATGCCGCCTGCGCCGCCGCCCAGCACATCGGCAGCATTGCTGATCAGCGCCGCTATGCCCATGGTGTTTTCAGCCGTTACGCTCATCTCACCGGCCACCGTGAGGTCGCTGCCGCGCACATAGGCCTGGGTCAGCAGGGGCGAGGCGGTGGCGCCGATGTCGGTGCCCAAAATGCTGTTGAGGCCGGCCGCCGCAATATTGCCCATGTCCCAGCCGACCGCGTTGAAGGCCAGCGACGCGCCTGCGGCGGCGCCGGAGCTGACGGCAGTGCCGGCCTTGCTTTGGGCATCTAGCGCCGCGCTGTTGACCGCCTGCACCGCCAGATCGCCCTCGGTGGCTTCAAACGTGCTGTCTTCCACATAGGCCAGCACCTGGCCGTTGAACTGGTTCCAAGCAAAAGTGCCGCCAAAGGCCATTTGCATGTCCGAGCCGCCGCCCTCGCCTTCAGCCGGGGCTTCGCCTTCTGTGGCCTCGCTGTCAAACACCGCCATCGATTCGAGCGAGACGCTCAGGGTGCTGTCGTTGCTGGCCAGCACCGCCATGTCGCTGGCGCTGACTGTGCTGCCCAGCAGATAGGCGGAGACCTTGCGATCGACGGTGTTGGTGGTCGAGGCAATGCCCACCTTGAGCATGTCGAGCTTGGGAATATCGGCCGAAAAGCCTTCGCTGGTGGCGGTGAAGCTGGCCAGATCCTGCGCGATCAGCGCAATGGCGCCGGTGCTGGTCAGGTCAGAGCCCTCAACCCAGGCCTCGGTGCTGCCGTCCACATTGTTGCGCGCGATCTTGCCATAGGCCAGGGCGGTGGTTTCGTTGAGCGCATAGACATTGAGCGCGCCCACTTCCAAGGCAGAGTTGGCCACAAAGGCCTGCACATCGTGGTCGATGTTGCTGATGTGCAAGCCCACCAGGGACGACATCACCGAGCCGTAGACGCCGGCGTTCTCGCCGTCTTCGTTGCCCGCGCCATCGAGGCTGGCCGCTGCAATGTGCACCAGGCCATCGGCGCTGCCGACGCTCGTGGGATTGGCCACGCTGCCGCCCAAGCCCGCGACTGTTTTGCGCACCAGATCGATCTGCGTCCAGCCCAGCTCAAAGCCCTCGAGCGCCTGGCCAGCCTGGGTGTCCTTGCTCAGGCCGGTGATCTCGCCATCGGCCATGTCGAGCACCACCGAGGCATCGGTCCAGTCGATGGCCTCGATCAGCAGGCCCATGCCCGGGTTGCCCTCGTCGTCGGCTTCGGGCGCGACGCTGATGTCGACGCCGCCTTCAACCAGCGCCTCGGTGGTCTGCTCCAGGTCCAGGGCGAGCCGCCCGCCAATCAGGCCGTCATTGGCCGCCAGCGCCCAGCGCGACTCGGTGATGGCGCTCAGCGACAGGCTCTGCGCGGTGATGCTGGCGCCATCGGCGACCCGCACCCGCGCCGTGGTGCTGCCATTGACCTCGTAGTAGCCGGTCAGCGTGACCTCCTGCTCGAGCTCGACCGAGACCTGCGCGGCCAACACCACATTGCCCACCACCTGCATGCTGCCGAACACGTCGATGCTGGCACTGAGCTCAAGGTCATCTTCACCAATGGTGAGCTGGCCGAGGTCGCCCGCGAAGCTGTCGCGGGCCATCAGCAGCACATTGTTTTGTCCGGTCAGCGTGCTGGTGCTGGGGATGAAGTTCGCCTCGACGTCGACCGACAGGCTGGTCGCACCCAGGTCGACGTTGTCGATGATCAGGCGGTCGAAGCCGCCTTCGCCGCGGATGCCCAAAATGCTGGTGGGCTTGGCAAAGACAATGTCATAAGGTTTTGGATCTGGCGAGTCGGAATCTTGATCCGTTGAAGATTTTCCATATGTGGAACGTTCCTCATCCGTGGGAGGCTCGTTATTCCAAGCTAGGCGCAGCATGCCGTTGCCTTCGTTGCTGAGCGTGATGCGGGAATTTTTATCGCCCAAGTCCAGCACCAGGGCGGACAACTGGGAGTTGAGCTTGAGCAAGGATGAAGTCGAACCTGCCCAATTGAATTTGCTGTTTTGCTGTGCCTGCGGCTTGGTCAAGTCGATCAGGCTGGCAATGCTGGAAATGGTGGCGATGTCCAGCGAGTCAATCGGTCGGGGATCGACCTGGTGCGCCAGGTTTTCCACCACCAGGGCTTGTTCGCTGTCGACGCGGTTGAACTGCACCAATGGCTCTGCCGAGAGCAAGATGCGGTCTTCCAAACGTTCGACCGTGCTGCGGCTGCGGCGGAAGGCCCCAGAGAGGACATTGAAAGATCGACCTTTGAGTTTTCTCATCACACACTCACGGGCACATCGGCCATGGTGGGCGGGCTTGCCCAATCCACCTGCCGCAAAACCGATCGGGTTTGTGCGGCATTCAAGGCGCCATAGACCGTCAAATAGGGCTGCGACTGCGCATCCAAACCGGCATGCAGCCAACCCAGTTCTTGTTCACCCCAATGGGAGGTGACTGGGTTCAGCCATTCAGGCTTGATGTCCCAGGCCTTCCACAAGGCGGAGAAGTGTTGGGCGATGGAACCAACGCGCCATTCACTGCCATAAAAACGCACCCCCATTCCTTGTCGCGCGGTGCCAGGTTCGCGCACCAGCAACAAGCGGTGCCCATGCCAATCGGGGGCGCTGCGCAATGCACTGTCCAGCACCTGGGCCACGCTGTCATACACCGGTTGCAAGGCCGGTGCAATGTCATGGCCCTCGTGCAACAAGGCCACCATGTCGGGGCCGTCAAGCCCGGACAGGCGCCAATACTCGGTGCAACTCGGGGTGTCTTGCGGCGCATCCCAGCGCCACTTGCACGATTCGATGTGCAAAGCCACGTCGCGCGCCTGAGGCGCTCGGTGGCGTTGGTCCACCACCGGCAAGGCATGCTCGCAATAAACCTTGGCCAACACTTGGGATGGGGATTGTTCGACCGCGAGGTAAATGTGCCGCGCGCCTTGGAACTGGCTGCGAAACCGCTGTGCCCAGGCCTGTGGCAGCCCCAGGCGTTCGGGCAAGCCCATCAAACGCTGTGTCGATACACCTGCGGGAGAGAAGCCAGCCAACCAGCGGCCAGACAACACCACGCCTGGAGAAAATTTCACCGAAGATTCGCCACCCGTGATGGCCAAGCCTTCTATTTCGCCCAGCATGGCGCGCAAGGCCTTCACGGCAGGCGCTCGCCACGCGGGCCAAGGAACCTGAAAGTCAGTGGCGTGCTGGCTCATGCGCCCCCCCGGCGGTCAAAGGGCAGGGCCGAGGCCAGCCAATCGTCATTGCGCAACACGGCAAAGCGGCGTTCAAAGGCGTCGCGCTCGCTGCGGCGCTGGGCCCAAATAAAAGCGGAGCGAGCGATCACAGGCAATACGCTGGAACCATGGACTTTCAGCCAAGCCAGGATACGGCGCGCCACAGTCGGCAAATACCGCAAAGCCAAGTTGTCTGCCAAACACAGGTAAACAGAGACGCTGCCCGGGTCACCCTGGCGGCCACAGCGCCCGGCCAGTTGACGATCGATGCGGGTGGACTCGTTGACCTCGGCAATGATCACGTGCAAGCCGCCATTTTTTTCCACCACAGGGTCCAATTGGATATCGGTGCCCCTGCCAGCCATGTTGGTGGCAATCGTGACACGCCCCGGCAGCCCCGCTTGGGCCACGATGGAGGCCTCCTCTTCGTGGTGAATCGCATTCAGCACCGACAGCGGCACTTGTTTGTCGGCCAACAGGCGGGCCAAGGTTTCGCTGGACTCCACACTGCGCACACCGATCAGCACGGCACGTGCTGTGCGTTGCACGGCCATGGCCTCTTGCGCCACGGCAGCCCATTTTTCTTCGGCAGTGGCCATCAAGTGTGCGGGCAAGTTGATGGTCAAGCGCGGGCGGTGGGTGGGTATGCGCGCCACGCGCAAGCGGTAGACCCGCCACAGCTCATCCACGGCTTCCCACACCGTGCCTGAGCTGCCAGACAATCGGCTAAAGCCCCGAAAAAAAGCCTGGAAACTCATTTGGCTCATGGATTCGTTCGGATCGGTGATTTCCAGACCTTCTTTGGCCTCAACAGCTTGGTGCAATCCAGCGGTCAAGGTGCGCCCAGGGGTCATGCGCCCGGTGAACTCGTCAAGCAAAACCACTTCACCTTCTTGCACCAGGTATTGGTGGCCCAAGCGAAAAAAGGCATGCACTTGCAAGGCCTGGCGCAACAACTCTTCGCGCCGTGGGGCCGGGCGCCACACCGGGGGTAACTCAGGGGCCAATCGGATCAAAGCATCGATGGCACCTTGGCGCAACTGCACACTGCGGGTGCGCGCGACGCATTCGTAATCATCCCCCGCGACCAATTGCGGGGCGAGTTGGGCCAACAGCACCACAGCCTCGCTCAAGCCGCGGCTGGGGCGGCGGGTCGACAAAATCAGCGGGGTGACCGCCTCGTCAATCAACACGCTGTCAGCCTCGTCCACGATGGCCGTGTGCAGCCCCCGCACCAACAAAGTGGGCTCCTGAACCGGGGCTTTGGGGATGCCCATCCAGCGTTGAAATTCGTGCCAGGATTCGTCACGACCGGTGCCTGCGGCGAGTTGATCGCGCAAATAATCGGCCAGCAAATCTTTGGGCGTGACATACACCACATCGGCCGCATAACGCGCCGGTCGCAAATCGGCTTCAACGTCCTCATACACCGAGGCCAGGCTGACACCACAAGCGTCATACAAAGCACGCATGCTGTCTGCATCGCGCTCGGCCAAATAGTCGTTGGCGGTGATGACATGGCAGGGTCGTCCACTCCAACCGGCCAACACTGCAGCCAAGGCCACGGTCAAGGTCTTGCCCTCGCCAGTCGCCATCTCGGCCAACCAACCATGGTGCAATGCCAAGGCACCCATGAATTGCACCGGATATGGTTGCATGCCTTTGACCCGCTTGGCCACTTGCCCCACCAGGGCCAACGCTGCCGTCAATTGCCCCTTGGCATGGACCGGATCGCGGCGCAGGTTTTCACGCGCCAGCACCAGAGCCTCTTGCAAGGCCTTGTCGTCCCAATCGACATAAGCCGTACATTGATGCGCACAGGCCTGGGCTTGGATCCACAAGGGCTTGGCTTGATGGGGACGACGTCGCAGCCAGCCCTGTGCACGGTCGACCCAAGCGTCTAAGCCATCGGGCAACTTGTCGAGCGCGCGCAACTTCTCCAAGCCAGCTTGGCGGGCCTGAACAGCATTGGGCCACGGGGGAGAAGCGGACATGTCCAGGGTGCTCATACCCGGAATTTCCTTTGCAAAAATTGACGCAAACTGCGCTCCCACTGATACAACAAGGGCGAGTTGGGCAAGGTGATGCGCATGGTTCCCACCCGACCATGCAAGTGGCGCAAATCTTGGCCGGGACCCATGGCCGATGGGGTCGGCAATTGCGCCTGTATGCGAAAAAACGGCTCGGCCGCCGACAAGCCCTTGGAGTCATTGGGCTGAACGGCGATTTCACCCCCGCCTTGCATGCCCAGCGCCGGTGAGGGCAACAACCCCTGCTCAAAGGGCATGACTTCGGTTTTGGCCGACTGCACATTGAACTCTTGTTGCCCAAGGATGCGGATTTCTGACGCCAACAGGCCGGCCTCAAACAAGTGGGTATTGATTTGCGGCAACACCGCCACAAAGCGCCATTCGCGGTCATCGACCACCGTGCCCAAACTGCCGCCCCGAGCGATCCATTGGCCGCGACTGGCGTCGAGTTCGGTGGCACTCCAAATCCCGTCAATGGGTGCGATGACTGTCAAGGCTTTCTGTTGACGCAACAACTCAACAATTTTTTGCTCTGTCGCTTCGCGTTGGCGCTCAATTGGCTCAATATTGGCCACCGATGAAGCGATGGCCTGCAACTCTTGCGCCAACAGTTGATCGCGCTGCAGTTGCGCGGAGGCGATTTCAAACGCCAACTCCGGGTTGTCCAATTGGGCCAATACTTGACCCGCCAACACCCATTGGCCAGGCTGGGCCAACAACTGCGCCAAAGCACCGCCAGCGTCGCTGTAAAGTTCGCGCGAAAAGGTGGCTTGCATCACACCTTTGACACGCACCCGATCGGGCACTGGCAACGCGGCCAATACACCCAAACTCAGGCCCAGGAGGCCTGCGGTGATGCCGACGGTGCGCCAGCGCTGATGTTGCAGTTTAGGGCTGGCCAACAGGTACTTGGCAAACTTAAACAAAGGTAACACCACCGCTGTGAAAAACATGATCCACGCCAAAGCAACGCCCAAATCCAAGTACTGCTCGGCGATGAAAAAAATAATGGTGGACATCAGCACCACCCAATACCCTAAGCTCAATGCACCATACAAAGGCAACAACCAGGCCTCGGTGGCAGTGCGCGCCACGGGTTGCACGCTTTTCACGCCCAACAACCAGCGCTGGCCCATGTACTTGAGTTGGTCCCGCGAACGCTGAAACAAATTGGGCACTTCCAGGTAGTCGACCAGCATGTGGTAACCGTCAAACCGCATCAACGGATTGAGGTTGAACAGCACCGTAGAAACGCTGGCCACAAATATGACGTTGTAGGCCAGGGCATTCAGCACACCCGGAGCGGAATGGGCCCAAATGAGGGCTGCTACGGCCGCCACGGCCAGCTCGCTGAGGACCCCTGACGCACCCACCAACAAGCGTTGAAAGCGGCTGCGAAAGCCCCAACTTGCGGTGGCATCCATGTAGGGCAAGGGCGCAAACATGAGCAACATGACGCCCATCTTGTGGACCTCGCCACCAAAGCGCTTACACGCAGCAGCATGGCCGAACTCATGTACCAACTTGGCCACCACCATACCGACATACAACAAGCCCAAATTGGCAGGTGCGAGCAAGCCAGCAGATTGGTCAAACAAATGATCGGACTCATCGGCCAGGGCTTTGAGCCCCCACAAGACCAAGACCGCATAGGCACAAGCCCCTACCGGACCAAAGACCCAGCGGATCAAAGGCAAGCACCTCTCAAGTACCCGATCCGGGTCAAACAAAGGCAGTTTGATGGATAGAAAACCCAATAAAAGGGCTTTGATTTCTCGGCTGCGGCGTTCTTTGTGGCGCTGGAACAAACTGGCCGCCGCCGCGCCACGGTCAAACTGCAACAAGTTGGACATGTGCAACTGACCGAGCAACTGAACCACTTCTTCTTGGGTCAGTGACAGCTCGGGTTCAGCCTCGATCAATTCGGACCAGACCTCGTCAATGGTGCGTTGCGGGCCCATGCGGCTCAAAAAAGCATAGGCGGCAGCTGTGACACGAAAAAATTCGCTGCCCAGGCTGTCGCGCAACACAACCCACTCTTCGCCGCGAAATATTTGTTTATGCGCACGCACGCTGCTGCGCAAACAAGCGCGTACAGTGGCCACACGGTGCCATGTGTCGCTGTAGGTGCGGCCGCTGGCTTCGTCCATGCTCATATCCAGAAAAACTCCCGCAAAAAACGAATGGTGCGGTGGGTCAACACCCAAATCAGGGGGCGGTCACCGGCATCTATGCGGGCCGATCCGCCCATGCCGGGCCGCCACCAATGGGGAATGTCGCTTTGCACTTTGGCCCGCGCCAGGTAGACATTGCGGCCTTCGCGCAGAGTGGATGCTGGGTCAATGCGCTCGAGCTGGATGGCAAAGCGCTGATCGGGCCGCCCGACCAAAGCAAATTCACCGGTGGATCCCACTTTGACCTCATGCACATCCACTTGGTCAATTTCCAATTCCAAGTAGGAGTCGTCGGTTTGCGCCAATTTCAACAACAAATCCCCTTTGCGCAATGGAGCGCCCAGGTTTTTTTTCAGCTCGCCTTCGACCACCACCCCTGCGCGCGGCGCGGTGACTTGGGCATGTCGCAATTGGTGGCGCACCAAGGCCAAACGGGAAGCCGACTGCTCTTGGCGCGCCAAGTTGATTTGCATTTCAGCCAATTGACGCGCCGCTTGTGCTTTCTCAGCCTCACGGCTGTAGCGCAACACATCGGCTTCGGCCATTGATTCTTCCAATACCAAGTCACGGGTATCGAGTTGCACCAGCACCTGACCGGCATCGACTTTGTCGCCAATCTCGACATGGACTTGGCGCAAGTAGCCGTCAAACGGTGCTGGCATGAACAGCAAGTCTTTGCTTCGCATGGTCAAGGTGGCATCGACCCGATAGGCCCAAGGCCACACACACAGCACCAACAACAGCAACACGGCACTCAAACCTGCCAGTTTCCACGCGCTGTGTTTTGGGCTCAGGCTGTTTTGAAGTGCGCCTTTCACTGCCCCCAACATCCGGGCACCCCACCAGCGGTCACGCGTTTTCAAATCGGCCATGGGGCGCACCACCATATCGGCCACCAAGCGCAACTCCCACAGGGTGTCATCGTCCCAGATGCCTTGGCGCTTTTCCAAGCACAACACGCCTTGCACCCCCTGCTCGTCGCGCAAGGGCACAGTCGCCACCGCCGCAACCCCCTGCATCAAGGCGTAGGACTCGTGGGCGCGGCTGACTTGGCGTGCGTCGTCAGGCAATGGATAGATCACTGGCTGCGCTTGATCTGCGGCCTCTTCCATGGCACTTTCCAGGGCGCGGCTGAGGGTTGAATATGGGTCAAATTTCTCCACTTGGCTGATGGCAGTCAAACGCACATACGGTGCCTCCATCCAACCCAAGGAAACGCGGTCCGCTTCAAACCGCACCGCCAGGGCGTTGCACAGATCAAACGCCATTTGCATGAACTTTTTTTGGCGGCTGAGCGCGATGTTCAGGCGCAAAATTTCATACAAGCGCTGCGCATGGGGCTCGTTGTCCAAGTCTGTGGCCAACACAGTGGACTGGGTGGTTTGGGTGGAAACGCCTTCGGCTTGGTGTGCAGCATAGGCGAGCGGTACCTTGGCCACATCATGGGCCCAGGTCAGCAATCCTGGCGCATCAGCGTTGAAAGCGCCGGCTTCCAAAGCCACCACTGCGGCCACTTGCTGCGTGCCCATGGGGGAGGCTTGAAAGCGCATGACAAGGGCTTGCCCACCATGACCCAGGGTTTCCACACTGAGGTCTGGCCGCGAGGCCTGGCCCAACCATTGCAAGACATGGTCTGCATCACCGTCCAACTCTGAAGCATCGATGGGCCACTGGGCCAGTGCTTTCCAAGGTTGCCCGATGCCCGAGACCAACAACAGCACCCGCCGGGCTTGCAAGGTTTGCCCAATCGCCTGGATGTACTGCGCCCAAAAAGTTTGCGCCGGGGCATCCAGTGCAGCCAAACGGATCCATGGGGTGAATGGGTCCGCACCCGCAGCGGCTGCAGCGTGGGCTTTGTGGGCTTGTTGGGTGGCGGCGTTCATGTGAGTGCACGTCACAACAGCAAGCGGCCACTGATGCCTGGCCGCACGGAACCATCCATGTTTTCAAATTCTGCGATGACTTCCAGAAGGCCGCTTGACGGATCGGCCACGGGCGAGACAAACACCACTCTCGCCGATCGGCGTTTGACTTGGTCATTCATGGTCAATTCAATGTTGACCATCGCCCCGACTTGTAGCTTGGTGCCGGTGCGGGCCGGCACAGTTCCCATGAATCGCACCCGACTGGTATCGACCAAGGTGATCAAGGGTTCATGGGCCCCAATGCTCTCGCCCACCCGCAATGCCACTTTGGTGACCACACCATCAAACGGTGCGCGCAAATGCCGACGCTCGTAGGTCTCCTGAGCCAATGCCAATTCGATGCGTTCGCGCTCTTTGCTGGCCTCCAAGGCTTTGCGCTCCGCTGCCACCGTGCCCAAGGCCATTTCTTCATCCTCGGCTTGTTTACGCGAGACGCCCCCAGTGAGCAGCAAGGGAGCGAGCGAGGCCACTTGCAAGGCCAATGTCTTTTCTTTCAACCGCAGTTCTTCTAACTTGGCCTGGTCTTGAAGCTGCAATCGCCGACGTTGCACCTCCAACTCCTCCAAGGTGCGGTCCAGGTGCATCAACACTTGGCCCTTGCTCACCCGACTGCCCTCGCGCACCAACATACCTTCGATGCGACCAGCCATCGTCATGCTGAGCTTGACATCTCTCAGGGCTTGCGTCACCCCGGGCGCACTCATGCTGGGGGTGACAGGCGATGACGTGTGGGGTAACAGGGTGCCCTGGGCTGGGGTAGCCTGGGATGTGGCTGCTTTGCCCTGCGTGGGCGAGGCAGTTTGCGCCCATGAAGCACTGGTGCTTGCCAAGCACCCACACAGCACCAACCATGGCGCGAGGGTTTGCAGTGGATAAGCGGTCATTTCACCCACATCCGTGTTCAGGAAGGCCAGCGCTGCAGCAATATGCCTTGAGCCGACTCCAAAATGACCTGTGCTTTGGCGTGGGCCAATTGCTGCTCTATCACCATCAATCGCGAATTGATGGTTTTTTCTTCGCGGATCAATATTTCACGAATTTCACTGCGCCCGACATTGAATTTTTTGCGTTCGACATCGAGTTGCAGTTGTTCCCGAACGGCCACCTCTTGCCAATGGATCCAGCGCTCTATGGCGCTGTTGCGCATGTGCACACCGGTGTCGATGTCGTTGGTGATTTGCACCTCCAGCGCCTTGATGACAATCAAAGCATTTTCACGGCGCAAATTGGCTGCGGCCACATCTGCACGTCCTTGCAGGTTTCCTCCCAAGGGCACTTGAAGCTGCAATCCCAGGCTCCATGTGGCGTAGTCACGCATCACCTCAGTGCCGAATGCAGTGCCCGCCGCATAAGCCAAGCCATTTTGGCCATAGCTGGCTACCAAATCGATGCGTGGCAAGGCTTGGTTTTTGGCATAAACCAACTGAACACCTTCGCGCTCGAGCATCTTTTTTTGCATCAAATAATCGTGCCGTGACTCCAAAGCCGTGCGCAATGCCGCTTCCAATGAGTGGGCTAGGGCCAATCGGGGCACTGCGGGCAATTCGTCATTAGCCTTCCACTCGGCCAAATCGTTTTCATTGACGGCCATGATCAAGGTGTTGAGGCGGTTGCGACGTTCGCGCTCGCCTTGTTTGGCCTCGCTGAAACCGGCGCGAAACCTTGAAAGCGAGTTTTCCACCTCCACCACATCGACATCTGACAGGCGCCCTTGACGTGACAAGGCTCGGGCTTCACTCAACAAACGCTGGGCGGTTTTGATTTTTTCCTGGGCCGCATTCACGCGGTGTTGGGCCATGACCAATTCGTAATAGGCCAGTGTGGCTTCAGCCACGATGCTCGACTCTGTTTCGCTCAAGGTGTGCTTGGCCACATCCAAGTCCAAATCGGCCACCTGCGCACGCGCAAGGGTGGCGGCCACACCACCATCTTTGGCCAAGGGTTGTGTCAGGGTCAAGCCCCAATTTGCGCGGTTGTCTCTGGCTCCAAAGGGCCGGCTGGCATCGTTTTGATTGATGTTGGTGATGAACTGTGACAAGCTTGTCTTGGCTTCGAGCTTGGCGCCACTGGGCAGCAGTTGGCTCACCCCTGCGGCATAGTCTTGACCATCCCGCATATACAAGCTGCTCATCGAGTTGGCCAGCTTTTCTGCCTCGGTCGATCGGGACAACTTCTCTTCATAGGTGCTGGGCTGCCGGTTGACGCCGTTGGTGGCCGACAGCGTGGCCACGGGCATAAATGCAGCAACTGCCCTGTCAATGCCCGTTGCAGAGACGTCTTTTTCGATTCGTTTGTTGCGAATGTCTTTGTTGGCTGTGCGTACTTGAAGAATCAAATCTTTCAGAGCCCAGGACTTGGATTGCACCGCGGCACCGACCACTTCGGTGAAAGTCTGGGCCTGCACATGAGTCCCAGCCACCCACAAAACCATTGACACGCCATGTGTGAACCACCGCCGCAGGCTCTTAGCCTTGTCCATGCCCTTACCTCTAAAAATGTAACCTGTGGCCAGATATCCCACCCCATTTGCACGCTTTGCTTGGGGCCCTCTCGGTGAAGGGGCCACTTATTGAAGGACTTCTTTGGCTTTGCGCCTTGCACTGGGACTGACAGGGGCGCCCTCTTCAACCGGCGATTGCGCGGGCTTTTTCATGCTGGCCAAACGCTCAATTTGTGACAGTGAAATCAGGTGAGCGTAGATCGCGGGCAAATAACCTTTTTGCCTGATTTCAGTGAATTTGGCATCGGTGAAATTGTTCAAACGCTCTTCGTTGATGACATAGCATCCCGTGATGTTGCGGACTTGGTTGGCGGCGTTGACACGCATGTTCAAGGGTGTGAGCAAATTGTTTTGAATCAGAAATTTACTGAACTCATGTGTCATGGTGTCCATTTGCTGGAGTTCACCTAAATAACGTTTGACGTTTTCAATCACCTGTGTGGGATCGCCCTGCTCATCGAACATGGGGGCACCCTCGGTGTCGCTGAGCAAATCGCTCGCCTCATCAACACACACAATGAAGCGATCGGCCTCTGCAGCCTTGGTCAATGCAAATGGATAGCGACGGATGATGGCCGGAATGTACGAACCTGCCCACTCCCCCTCGCTACCGACAAACAGGTTTTCGCCCGCATTCAGGCCCATCAAAGCGACAGGACGAAAATCATCATTTGCCTTGTCTTCTAAAAAGACCAGTGGATAAATGGCCGCAGCGCGAGCAAATTCGTGCACAGTGACATAAGCCACATGGAATTTTGATGCGAACCGGAAATCACTGCTAGAGCGTATTTTTTTGCCCGCATGGCGCTCTTTGTTGACAGGCACGACTTGCTCAAACATATCTCATCCTTGAAAATTCATGAAAAATTTACCCACGCCTTCCAATTCATGTAGCGTTTGTTGTCCGCTTCAGGCAACTGACCGAGGCATGAAAGAAATGTTAGGTTTGAAGGTATAAATCACCAACATTTGAATTTCGACATTTATACGAACAAATCCGACATTTTTGTTACTTATTAATATTTTTGTTAATATTTAAACAATTTATATTTTTT
>Ga0315905_10001637_pt1 | contig 23922 bp, 28 predicted proteins | sample LakEriMetagenome_5_FD_203522 | JGI IMG/M metagenome (GOLD analysis project Ga0315905, IMG submission 203522) | Freshwater fungal communities from buoy surface, Lake Erie, Ohio, United States - Buoy 4 MA121 | ecosystem: Environmental > Aquatic > Freshwater > Lake | place: USA: Lake Erie, Ohio...
AATCGGTCTCTATAATAATAATTACAGCGGACAACCCGGCCACAAATAATTATTTACAGTGGACAAGCCATCAAGAAATAAATATTTCCAGTCCAGAAAGTTTTAAGGGTTCCAGTAGACGGCAGAATATTTCGCATCTGTGGTACGACATTTTGATCGGTCCGGTTTTTGGGTCTCTTTTTGGATCGAACTATTTCGGAAAGGGCCGGAAACCAATAGAATCAGACCTATATTTTAAATTTCCGACCACTGCGGACGTATTTTGAAGATGAGGCGGAGCGGCAAGTCCCCCACACAGCTTTATCATATCATAGGTCCTGCAGTAATAAACACACACACAGTCCAAAGTCCAAAAAGTGTAAATACATCACAGTGTGTGTGTGTTCGTTTATTATCAACCAAACCCCAGCCGCCAGGGGGACCATGTCACGGCCCCCAGCGGGCTGCGCTCTCGGGTCTGTGGGCCGCCGGGCAATCCCTTCGACCGACTCGGAGTCTGGCGTCCCCCAACTTGAACCACTTCTGGTTACCTACAACCTATCTTCTCTTGCGGTGACTCCCCGGGAACCCACCCCCTATGTGTGTATGTACGTGAGCATGGTATGTGGTATGTACGTGGGTATGTGTTGGGTGAGGAGGGAGTCAACGCAAGTTCATCGATAGGGAGGAACAGTAAGCTCGAAGGGTAAAAAATGTAGTGTCCGTGGGCGACAGTCATCTCCTTGAATCAGTTTATGGGCCCTGTGGATGATTCCGTTACCACGGCCACTAAGTCACAAAGTCACAAAGTGTCCGGGATCATGATGGTGCTAGTTCACAAGGAGCAGGTTCTGTGAGGGGGTGTGGTGGGACAGCGCTACTTGAGGTTTGGGTTGTCTCCTGTGGTTGATCAATTGGATCCCGTGGTCGGTGTTTGAGCGCTATCAAGGAACAGTAGTTTTGAGTACACGAAAGCCATTGGTCCCGCATGGCTTTTCGCTTGTCTAAATGGGGGGGGAGCTCCCGAGGAGTAAGGAAATTTTAACATTGTCATCCAGCCCATCCCACGGGGGGAGCGCCAGACGTTTTAGGTTTTCCTTAATTGGTTTGTACATGGGTTCCATACCGGGGACAATACTAGGGCATGCTAGCAGATAGTGTGTTTCGTGACCCGTGACGGGGGTGGCACGGCAGAACGGGCACTTGCGGTCGCTGTGATTCGAGTGTAGTTGTCTGCCTGCGAGATTCACCTTAAGGTGTTGGTGAGTCGACTTGTGGTCTTGGACAGAGACAGCTAGCAGCAAATTCGCCTACGCGCGTCCTCGCATCTCAGCCCTCTGAGTATTTTCAAATTATGTTGGTGGGGGCACCATGGAAGGCGGATGCAGCTGCGCAACTGGCAGAGATGAACTGGCGGAGATGAGCGGTCTGAGTGGCAAGGCCTCTTCTCTCAACCAAGCGCCAGTGCCCTCAACTAAGTTGAGGACACTACTCAGCTACCGGCAATCCGAGTCACTAAGCCCTGCCCCCATAAAGCCACCCTTCGCCGCCTCCATAAAATCTCCTCCTCCTCGGCTGCCCTCCGAGACACAGCTGCTGCCAGCTGCTGCTTGAGCTGACGCACCGCCTGCAGCGCAACCCAACGCGTTGAGCGCTAGCGCTCGTTGACGAGGTTCGGCAGGGATGGGTGGGCTGGGGAGAGGCTTGCTTGGCCGGGTGGGCTCAGGTGGGCTGAGGAGATCCGACTTGCTAGGCCTGCCCCTTTTGCCTGCCACGCGCCCTTGCTCGCCAACACGCAGACCCTGACCATTGGACAAATGGTGGTGAGGGCTGCGGCTGCTCGAGGCAGAAGCTTCTCCCTCGTGAGGTCTGCTCGAGGCAGAAGCTGTTTGGTCGTGAGGTCTTTGAGAGGCTGAAGCTGCTCCCGGTGCGATGACGCTGGCCTCCAGCTCCAGTATTCCCTGCACTAGCCCGGATGCCGTCAGTTTGTGCCCTGTGCAAAGTGCGCACGCACGCCCGAGCACGCCCGAGCACGCACGTGCACGAGAGTGCCGGCATGGATCCGAGCACGTGCTGAGGGAGGGGTGCAGAAGCCCGAGCATGTCAGTGAGCAGAGCAAGCAGCCGTGAGGATTGCAAACACAAGGCGTTCTTGGCGCTCTTCTCTCTTTGTTGCTCTCTTTGTTGTTTTGGGAGCGCCGGTGCCCCGGGGAATATTGAGAGTTGTTGCTTGTTTCTCGCTTCTTTCTCAAGATTCGACAGAGCGCCAAGAGCCCACTCCCATTGAGTGTTCCGTGTTCCGTTCCTAAAATGTTCTCTCTCGCGCCCTCTCTCTCCATATTATCTCTATCTCTCTCTCTATCTCTCTCTCCTCCTATCTCTCTCTCTTTCGGACCTGGAACACGCGGTCACCCGCCCCCACGAACCGCACGCAACTGCACACACACAGCGTCCAATGCACGTGATTCATCGGCACATTGCTCAATTGCCCCGCACGTGATTGCACGTGATTGATAGCGAGCGCGGATCCCAGTGTTGCTCTTTCCTTTGACAAGACGCAAATGTGTTTAACTTTGCCCCACAGAGACATGACGCAGGTGTGGTTCACTTGACCCATAAGTGTTGCCCAGCGTGTTGCCCAGCGTGTTGCCCAGCGTGTTGCCCAGCGTGTTGCCCAGCGTGTTCCTCTTTCCTTCTCTTTCCCCCCGCGTTCCCTCACTTCCCCAGCAGCCCATACATACACACACGCACGCACACCCACACACACAAATGGCTCCCCGCTGCATGCAGGGTATTTATACACACGCACACGCACACGCACACGGGATAGGAAGGAGGCGGGGGAGGAGCAATGTCTTACATGCTCTGTTGCTCAACATGATGACTGGGAGGCGACATGGGCATGGGCACAAGCGGTTGCCAACATGCGCACATGGTTGCAAACATGCGCCAGTCAGCAAAGCCCGTCAGCAGGTGGATGCCAGGCAGGGCAAAGGGTAGGGCAGGGAGGTGTGTAAGATGGGTGAGAGTGAGTTCGTGCAAGTTGTGTGTCACCGTGTAAATTGTTAAGATGTGTAAGATGGAGTGAGATGGTGGAAGATGGTACGATGCAGTCGAGTGGAGTCGAGTGGAGTCGAAAGGGCAAAGCCCGCCCCTCTGAGGCCCTCTAGAGCCCTTCTAGAGGGGCCCTGTGTGACATGTCACATGCAGCCTGTGGCCCTGTGCATGGAGCCTGTGGCCCCGTGTGACATGTGACACGCAGCATGTCCAGACCTTCTTTGCGTCCGCAGGACCTCTGCCTCTGCCGCACATGGCATCCAGTGTACGCATGGCATCGACTGTGCGCATGGCAACTCCAGTGTGCGCATGGCAACTCCAGTGTGCGCATGGCAACTCGAGTGTGCGCATGGCATCGAGTGTGCCTCCTTTGCCCAAGCCATGCCATCCTCTATTGCCCTCTTTGCCTTATTCTGGATTGGCACGGCATGCCATGTGCCTTGTTCTCTGGCACTCTTTGCCTTATTCTCGTGTATGGCACTCTTTGCCTCGTTCTGCCGCGGCTGTCTCTCTGTTGCTCAGCCTCTCTTCACATGCCTCTCTGTTGCTCTCCCTCTCGTCACACCACGTCCTGTCACTCTCCCTATCATCACGTCGTCAGAAGAGACCCAGGTACCCAGGTCCTAAATCCACAATCAACAGAGAGGACAGCGCCCTCCATACGCCGTCCTATGACCGTCCTATGACCGTCCTATGACCGTCCTATGACCGTCCTATGACCGTCCTATGACCGTCCTATGACCGTCCTATGTGACCGTCCTATGACCGTCCTATGACCGTCCTATGACCGTCCTATGACCGCCCTACACCTCTGACCGCCCTAAGCTCCCTATCACTGCCGCTATCACCTCAGAGGTCGACGGCCGGGCCCTCGGTGTGCGCGCATCACCTGCCAGCACCCCCACACAAATAAAAACACAAACACACGCGCGCGCGCGCACACACACACACAAGAGAGAGGCAAGATAGGGTATTGGGTATTATTCTTCTTTGGACACGATGGACGACGGTTTGCTTGGACACGGGATGGGGCATGTGCATGGGCATGGGTGCATAGGGCATGGGTCCTTCTTCTTGCAGCATCTGCTCCCCTTCCCTCTCTTCTTGCAGCATCTCCTCTCCTTCACCCTCATCTCTCTCACACGCCAGCAGCAAGGCAGGAGCACGGGGCCCACGCCTCAAGCACGGCGAATGGCAGGCGGCGAGCACGGCGCATGCCAGGAGGTGAACACGCCGGTCAACACTGCGCATGAGCCGTCGATAAGACTTGGGCTTCATGCGCTTCATGCGCCGTGGTGGAACCGCAAAACCGTAGGACCGCGTCGCCCGCCGACACGCGCGGGGGCCTAGGCGGTGACTGCCCGGTACCTAGCCCGGTACCCGTGACCAGGCGACACGCGCGCGCCGAAATGGCGCTATCGAGCGCCGGTGAGCTGGGTCGTGACTCGGTAGCGCCACTTCATCGTCCCCGTATCGCCCAGCACCCGTAACTCGGCCGGGTACCCGAAAAAGAAATGTTTCAAATTTGTTTTTGAAACATTTTTTTTTAAAAAAACAATTCGCAAAAAAAAAATTCTTTGCGTTTTGGGACCTGAATGACGACGCCATGCAACTGCTTGGGCTGGCTCGCTTGCTCTCCCTGCCGAAGCGCGTGCGGCTCTGCTGCAAGAAATGCTGGCCGATCATTCCATAGGTCTGTCACCTCCCGCGTCCATGCGGCATCCACCACCTGCCAATCATGTACGCACGCGTCATCCAAGATGTACACACGCGTCATCAAAGATGTCATGCACAGCCTCCGTGTAGAAGGAAGGCGTCCCTCAGTGTGTTGAACGCGTCCCTCAGTGTGTACATCTTTCAGGTGCTGCAGAGTGTGTACATCTTTCAAAAACACGGCGTGAGCCGTAATGCCAAGTGCCTTGAAGCGCCAAGAATGCGATGAGCGCCACCCCTCCCGCCCTAATCCCCGCTGAGCCGACCCCCCCCATCTTATGCGTGCACGGCTTCTTATGCTTCCTCGGCATCTTATCCTATGCTTCCATAGCATCCTATGCTTCTATAGCATCTTGCCCTTTGTATGTGCATGCGCGTCTTGCCTTTGTGCGTGCGCGTGCGCAGCTGTAGCAAAGGCGACGTGAGAGAACAAGGGCAGAGGGGAGGGGCAAGGAGAGAACAAGAGCAGAGGGGAGGGGCAAGGAGACAGAAGCAGAGGGGAGGGGCAAGGAGACAGAGGGCCAACGAGGGGCAAGGAGCCAGAGGCAAGGAGACAGAAGGCGCACGTACATCTAGGATGTTTCCGCCCCCCTCCATCCTGTACAAACACCACACACACATGCACACATGCAAAAAAACCGTGAGCTGAGACTACACACACAGCACATGTGAGGTGCGGTGAGGTGAGGTGAGACGACAACACACAAAGCACAGATCAGGGCAGACAACAACGCAGGTCAGGTCTCACATGCACGGCACACACCACACATTTGACACATTGGACAGGACAGGAGGAAGGAGCTAGGGAGTTGCCTAGGGAGTTGCCTAGGGAGTTGTTACCCAACCCCCAACGAGCGCTGCCGTGTTGGCCTTGTTGGGCAACACGAGCGCTGCCGTGTTGGCCTTGTTGGGCAACGAGCTAGAGGTGTTGGCCTTGTTGCCTAACCAACGAGCGCTGACGTCTTGTGCCACGTGTTGTGACACGTGTTGTGCGCAACACGTCCAAACTCCTTTGCCGGCACCCCACACCAACTACTTTGCCCTAGCGCACACTGCCGCGCTCACCCACACTCTTTGCATACATGTGCACCCCCCACGCAGACGGCTGCACACGCGTGGCAAGGAGGGCGGCAAAGCGGAGGGCAAAGACGAGGGGTGTGTGTGTGGAGGACGCGGCAGCCCCTCGCTTGTCTTTTTTCGAATCTTGAGAAACAAGCAACAGCTCTCAACAAGCACGAATCCCTCGAATCCCTCTTGCTGCCCGCTAATTTTGCAGACGATTCGTAAGATTCGTAAATAGTAAGTCCGCTCAAGATTCGTCAGTAGTAAGTGACCTAAACCCCGAACTGCGCTTAAAAAACAGTGTTTTGGCCGACGCAAGGAGGCCAAAACACCGTTTTTTGGGCACAGGCGCGGGGGTGGGGCCAGAGGGGCGGCGCTCATCCCATCCTTCGCCAGGGGGCGGATGATCACGGGGGATCTGGCTGAAAGGAGTTGCGGGACGTGGGGGTTAGGGGCGGAGGGGGTGGCGCTCATCGCATTCTGGGAGTCTGTCGCGCTTGCAGCCCATTTTGACTTAGCTTGTCGTTCTTGCTGCGCATTTGACTTAGGGGACACAAGACGTACCCGCCAAGCACCTCACTGGCGCCATGCACTGCCTGGAAAGCTCGTGGACCAGGCGCAGGCTGTCCTCGCGCACTAGGCACATGGCACTGCCGCGCCGACGCCTCTGCCTCGAAAGCTGCCCCACTAGAGCCATTCGTCAATCCATCCTTCCGTGGACGCCCACGCTTTCTCGGGCCTCCTGCTTCGTCGTCGTCCTGCCATACCACATACAACACCACACACCACGCACAACACCACACAGCAAGACGCACGGACGAACGAATGAGTGTGGCACCTCTATGCTCCTCTCTGCACCTCTATCCCTTGCACCTCTCTGCTACTCTCTGCACCTCAATCCCTTCTTTGTCCTCTCCTCGCCACGCACGCGCGTAGTCGGTGCACCAGCATGTGCACATGGAGTATATGCCGCACGTGGAGCACATTGCGTGCACAGAGTGAGGTGGCGATGCTTCCTTAAAGCTCGCATGCTCACAACCAGAGGCGGCACACGTGCATACACGTGTCAGTCCGTGATTCACTTCCTCCTTTGTGCTTCACACACACACGGGAGCACGCAAAGACAGACAGCTGGGTGGAGAGAGAGTAGTGAGACATGGTGTACACGAGAGTCGTGAGACATGGTATACACGAGCCGCGAGAGACATGGTGTACACACGCCGAGAGAGAGAGAGAGACCAGAGGGCGAGTATCACGCGGGGCGGGAGGGATATCATCAAACTTCACGCCGGCTGCTGGGCCGCGAGATGCAGGTGCAGAAATGCACGAGGAGGCGGGAGCAGAAAAGGACTGCATGCGCGCATTTCCGTACTGCTCGTGCAGCGCGCCATCGTCGGGCATGTCGCTAGCTGTACGCTGGATGCTGGGCATCATGCTCGTGTGGCCCGCATCTGCATGCAAATCAATATCCTGCCGAACCGTGATTGAGTCTGCGCTCAAGCCATACCTAATGCGCCACTTGTTCTCATCGTAACTGATTGAGTTTCTCGCCCGTCCACTCGTACGCCGTGATCCGCCGTCCTGGCCTCCTGCACTTGGCCCTGGTATGGGATCTTGTGTAGCTGCTATTGTGCTGCCATCTTCTTGCACATCACTAGCACCGCATCGCCCCTCGTTGGAATGTAGAGCGCACTCGCTAGGCAAACGGTGATCTTTGATGCGAACGGGCTCTCCTTGTTCGCTGTCACTTGTATGCGGGTTTGGCAGATTCTTCGGCCTTGGCAAGGCAACTTTCGGAAGCCTCACTTGCAGTGTTGTTCCAGGCCCGCAGTTGTCCGGGCAGGAAACATTCATCAAAGGCCCATCTGTGCCTATCCGCGCGCAGAACTGTTGCCCAGGTCTGACATTTTCGGGAACAACCACATGAAATTCCTGCATCTCAGGCTCAGCTGAAGAATCTGCGCCTCGGCTAGGCGCAGCCATTTCGAGTCCAGCCCTAATCAACACGCTCACCACTCGTCAAATTGGTCTGTCCAGTACAAATGTTTGAATTTGTGTAAACATGTTCAAATTGGTCTGTCCAGTACAAATATTTGAATTTGTGTAAACATGTTCAAATATTTGTACTGGACATTATAATCGCAACAAAGTCGTGTGGAAGGGAGTGGCCGACCTCGGTCAGAGCAGCGTGCTACGGCCAGTGGCACTAGCGGCACCGAGCAGCGTGCTGCACTAGCGGCACCGAGCAGCACGCTGCTCGGTGCCGCTAGTGCCAGGTGAGTTGAAGTCGACATCCCCGAGGGGCGCTGGAGCGGGGATGTCGACGTACTTTAATGACCAGGGTAAGCGGGGCGAGCAAGCAGAGCTTAAGGAGGAGCTGGCGTCAACCGACAAGAGCAAGAAGCGGGACGCGGTCAAGAAGGTGATCCGCGACATGACGCTCGGAAAGGATGTGTCGGGGCTGTTTTCGGCCGTCGTCAATAACATGATGACGCCCAACCTCGAGGTTCGCAAGCTCGTCTACCTCTACCTCATCAACTACGCCAAGACACAGCCCGACCTTGCCATCATGGCGGTGAACGGTTTTGTCAAGGACGCGAGGTTGGCTCTGTGAGCAATGATACGCCCGCGTGCCTCCCGCATGGTGCGCGCGCTTGTGTGGTACTCTGCGTCGACCCTGCTGTCTTTGCGCCCATGTCTGTGTGCGAATAGTAACATTGGGCTGCAGCGATCCGAATCCGCTCATCCGAGCGCTGGCTGTACGCACCATGGGGTGCATTCGTGTCGAGTCCATCAGCGAGTACCTGTGCGAGTCGCTCAGGTCAGCGCCACTCTCCCCTCGTTGCGGCTCGTGCCGACGACGGGTTTGCTGACGCGCATACTGCGGTGGCAGGCGAGCCCTAAAGGACAGCGACCCGTACGTGCGCAAGACAGCAGCCATCTGCGTGGTGAAGCTGCACGACATCTCGCCAGACCTAGTGGCAGTCCAGGGGTTCATCGAATCGCTCGAGAGCCTGCTGAGCGACGGAAACCCGATGGTAGTTTCGAACTCAGTTGCAGCGTTGCAGGAGATTAGCAGCCGGTCCAACAAGCCACTCAGTTTGACGTCGGGTAATGTGCTGAAGCTGCTGGCTGTCTTGAACGAAGCGTCTGAATGGGGGACTGTGTACATTCTAGACGCGCTGGCAGGTTACAAGCCGGCCTCGTCCAGTGAGGCCGAAAGCATGCTGGACCGCGTGAAGCCACGACTGCAGCATGCCAACAGCGCTGTTGTGCTCAGCGCTTCCAAGGTCATGATGAAATGCCTCGACTACGTGGACGATGAGGACAAGAAGGCAAGCATGACCAAGGCGCTGACCCCGCCGCTGGTGACGCTCATGTCGGGCCAGCCGCAAATCCAGTACGTGGCGCTTCGCAACATCCAGCTCATCTGTCAGAAGCGCCCAGCCATTCTGCAGGGCGAGGTCAAGGTCTTTTTCTGCCGCTACAATGATCCCATTTACGTCAAGATGGAGAAGCTCGACGTCCTCGTCATGCTCACGACCGAGCGCACTGTTGACCAAACGCTCGCCGAATTCAAAGAGTACGCCACGGAAATCGACGATGAGTTTGTGTGCAAGGCAGTGCGCTGCATAGGGCGTATTGGCATCAAGCTGCAGGGCGCCACAGAGCGCTGCGTCAATGTGTTGGTGTCCCTCTTCGAAACCAAGGTCAACTACGTCGTCCAAGGTCCCCACCCCACCCCTCCCTTCCCTTTCCCTTTTGCCTTTTCTCACATGGCAGCGTAGGTGTGGAGGCAGCCTCGGGTGGCGACTGTGCAGCCTGTCTCGCATGCCCACACCCTCCTGCCTCCTGCCATGCACCATTTGCCGCGTCTTGTCCGTGAAGAGAGACTGTGGCCCGTGCCGTGCACACACACCACACACCAGAGGCCATCATTGTGATGCGCGACATCTTCCGGCGGTATCCCAACAAGTATGAGCACGTGATCGGTACCCTGTGCGACAACCTCGACACCCTCGACAACTGCGAGGCCAAGGCTGCCATGATCTGGATCATTGGCGAGTATGCTGAGCGCATCGACAACGGTATGTGCACAGAGAGAGAGAGAGAGAGAGAGAGAGAGAGAGAGACGGGGCCGTATTTGCACACACGCACATACACACACACACACAAACACACACACAACACACACTTATACACGCACATACACACACACACACACACGGGGCCGTATTTGCACATACACCACAAACACACACACACACACACACACACAGCTGCGGATCTCCTGGAAGGTTTCCTGGAGACTTTTGGAGAGGAAGGGCAGACGGTGCAACTCCAGCTGCTGACAGCCACCGTCAAACTCTTCCTCAAGCGCCCTACCCTGCAGGCGGCGCAGGAAATGGTGAAGCGGGTGCTGGCGCAGGTGACGCAGGAGTCGGACTCGCCTGATGTGCGAGACAGAGGCTACATGTACTGGCGTCTGTTGTCCATGGACCCGGAGGCTGCCAAGGCCATCGTGTGTTCGCAGAAGCCCACAATCCAAGACGACACCAATTTGATAGAGGCCAATCTCCTCGATGAGCTCGTAGGCAACCTTTCGAATCTAGCTAGCGTGTATCACAAGAGGCCCTCAGCCTTCGTGGACCGCAAAAAGGCCGCCGCAGATGCTGATGACTATGAGGAAGCGGAGGAGCCAGAAGAGGTCGTGGAGGCCGGCAAGGGCGCAGCGGTGGCGGGGGGGGCTAGCGCAGCAGCTGTGCCTACGATGGACATCTTGTCATTAGACGACCCGTCACCACCAGCTGCAAGAGGAGTAGGAGAGGCGGGCGCAAGCGCCACAAGACCAGCGGCTCCAGCAAAAATCGACGTCTTGGACGATTTGCTTAGTGGGGGTGGCTTGGCGAGCAGCAGTGTCTCAAGTGTTTCAGCCCCTGGGGGCACGCGCCCGTTGCTCTCCGACTTGTTCGCCCCTCCCCCAGGGGGTGAAGCAGGAGTGGGCGGGGACGCAGCTGTGCTGCTGAGTGCTGACAAAGCTGCTGGCTTGTGTCTGCGAGGAAGCATCATGTCACGGGGAGCCGCAATAATCTACGACCTGCACGTCACAAACCAGTCATCAAGCCCAATAACAGCCTTTAATCTAATGCTCAACAAAAACGCCTACGGGCTCCAGACGACGCCCTTCAAAGCAAACGACTTGCCTGCGGGGAGTACCGTGAATCTGGCAATAACATTGACCTCAGATGCCGCTAAAGTGCACGTGCTGCCCCCCGCTCCGACCGCCGGCGGATCTATAGCGCAGGTGGCCGTGAAGACTAATAGTGGGGTCTTTTATTTCACCGACACTATCCCTCTCGCTGCTGTAACTGTCACGTGCCAGGTTGCGCAGCAGGATTGGTTGGCTCAATGGGCCCTCATGCCGGTGTCTCTCCTCTCCCTCCTCCTCTTCTCCTGTCCTCCTCCTCTCCTGTCCCTCCTCCTCCTCTCCGTTGCTCCGCCCCCAGCTTGCTTGTTCTGTTGGTCATACACATGCTGTACATATGTGTGTGTGTATACATGTACATGTAGATATACATCTACTTATACGTATACGTATACATTTACGTACACACACACACGCACACACACACACACACACACACACACACACACACACACAGGTGCCGGGACCGAATGCAACAGTGATGGACATGAAGGGTTTCGCGATGGACGATGTGGATGCCATCGAGGGCGCCCTGAAAGCAGCAGGCTTTTGCATCGTTGCCCGTCGCCCTGGAAATGCCGGCGCCGTTGCCTTTTATATGTCGTGTAAGACAGGTGATGTGTGTGTGCGCGCGTGTGCGTGCGTGTGCGTGTGCGTGTGCGTGTGTCTGTGTCTGTGTCTTTGGCTGTGTCTGTGTCTGTGTCTTTGTGTGTGTGCGTGTGTGCGTGCTGAGTCACAAGTGTCACATGTGTCTCAGAGCTGGAGACAAAAGAGACGCAGTCAGAGCATCACATATCCATTGTCCGGACTCCCGTAACATCCCTCCCTCCCTCTCCCACTCCCCCCCTCCCTGCGTCCTGGCAACACAGTTGCGGGACAGACAATTCAGTGGGAGCTACAAGTGCTACCGACGGCGGCGCGCATAACAGCAAAGTCTCAAGCAGACAACATGTCAAGCGTGGCGGCGCCAGCATTACAGGCTCTACTTCAAAAGGCGCTGCCGGCTCCCCACGCGGCCACCATGCCAAACGCCGCCGCCGCAGCGCTGTATCCTCCCACTTCCATGGGCCTTTCGGTCCCTGCACCAGGTCCGGGGGGGTATGCGGGGGGGGGGGCAGCGACGGTTCCCGCAAAGTTGGGCGCTGGCTCTCCCGCCGACCTCCTCGAGGGCCTCTTTTGATGCCGCCAGAAACTTCCTTGTATGCAGTTTTAAAAATTTGGTGGAGTGGACCAGTGTGTGTGAATGTTCCTGGGAGACTTGACCCTCAACACTCAACACTCAACGCTCAACATGGGCTACAGCTGGCCTCAAGACTAGAGCACTTACAGCCGGTCTCAAGATGGTCTCCAGCTCGTCGAGACACCTCCAACACCGTGAGAAAGGCTCCAGCTGGTCTCAACACGGTGTTTGATGACGTGACCCTTTGTGGATGACGTGACCCTTTGCATGGTCTAGCAAGCGGTCTAAGAACCAAAACCCAAGTTTCATCCAGCAACCAAAACGCAAACTTTTTCAAGCGTCAACATTTGTTCAAGGGCACCGACGCCGCTCCCGTCCCCCCCACGCAGCCTGCCGAGTGGCACACGGATCCCAAGAACAGTGACAAACAGGTCCACTCCACTTACGAGTTGGACGTCTGCCATCATGAACGCTCAAGCGATGCGAGCAGAGGCGCGAGCGGTGTTGGCGCGAGAGGTGTTGGCTGGCGCTATCACTGTCGAGGACCGGCCTCAGACGGACGCGAGCGCGCGGCAACAGCTGGCGGCATGGACGCTCAAGACACAGCGTGTTGCTCACCCGCCCATCCACAAGTGCTGCCGCGCGCACTGAATGAGCAAGCAACTTGAGTCAGCAAGAGTCAGCAAGCAAGTGCTGCCGTGCACACCCACAGTAACTAACGCACTCACGAACACAGTAACACACACACACACACACAGTAACACACAACACACACGACCACGCACTCTGGACACAGGCAACACAGTTTGCGCCTGACTGACAGTGACTGTGCGTACCAGACGTAGAGAATTGATTAGGAACGAAACTCCATGCGGGTGACGCCCAGGGTCCAGGTTTAGTTTAGTTAGGATCTACGTCCGCCGCCCGAAGGGCGGAATCGGGGTTTGACCCCTCCGGCCCGAATCCCCTTAGTTGGCGTCACCCGCAGGCATAGCCTTAGCAATAGGGTCCAGGTTTAGGGGTTTAGTTAGGATCTACCTGAGGCTTGTCCTGTGAGCATCACCACACTTGGAACCTTGCACAATTTCATGCAAGAGCCTGTGGAGATGGCGGAATAAGTGTGGCTAAGGTGTGGCTAAGGTGTTGCAACGTGTTGAATGGAAGAGCCTACGAAGATGGCGGGATATGGCGCAGGGATGCGCACCATGTATTCATGGTGTCGCAAACTCAACTCAGCACCTACTTCTACGACTCACGTGTAAAGAATTAAAAGTATTCTTACGTCGGGAGGGGGGGGACACCGAGCACCTTAGTTCTACTACTCATGTGTCGGGCACCGATTGGAGCAGATGTTTTTAAAGCTCTCACTCACTCACTCACTCACTCACTTGGAACCGAGAGCCTTGACCATGTGTGCACGCTGTCCTTATACAGAGGTCTAAAACACACTCTCTGCCTCCCTCTGCCTGTCTAAGCCAAAGGCACTGCCGTTCCTAATCCCGAGAGTCACACCGAGGTCTGTACACACTGTCGCAGTCTATAACGAGGTCTGTACACTCAGTCTCTTTGATGCACAGCCTCCCGGAAACACGAGAATGGGGCGTTCCCTCGAAGCTCTCGTGCTGTGTTTTACGACCAGATGCGGTGGACACTACTGTAATCTGCGGTAGAGTGTGTGCGCGCTAAGACTACAAACGTGTCGCGTTCAGACGAGCTTCATCGCCCCTAGCGCATGACAGCAAGCGACAAGTCGCGTTTTGGACAAGAGAATGTGACGGCAAGACGCGCTGGGCGTGCATGTGTCAGAAGGCCAGAAAATTAGACGCTGCTGCGCCGATGCACGCGGTGACTGCACCGCGCATGTTTGTACCGCTTTTGTGACACTTGTTTATACTCGTAAACGCGTTCACACTGCAGGCAAGACAGCAGAGGCGAAGTGAACATTCTGTCAACAGTGTACTCACTCCGCCATCCTGATCTTGGCTGCCCCCCCCCCCCCGCATTCCGGCCCTTGAAGCCCAAGAATGAGAAGAAGCCCCAAGAGAAGCAACACTACTCGGGGTCAGTAGTAACAACAGCACCCAGGTGCCCACAGCCTCAGTCCACAATGAACCACGAAGACATGTCACCGTACCCTGGATCAGCATTTGTGTGCCTATGTGCAAAGACGCGCATGCGCGGCAAACAAAAAACAGCGAATATGAAGGACACGCAAACAAGGGAAACGAGAGCGAGACACGGGACAGAGAACACAGGAGACAAGGAGAAAAGTCAATGCAGACACGCAGAAGACGGACAAGGTGTCAATGAACACCATGTGATAGGAATGCGCCCTCTTTCTGCAGTCCATCGGCATTCCAATCATCATCTGATTGCAAGGGGGGGGGTTAACGTACGTCCAAGGGGTGGTCGCGGGCTCAGCGACCTCCATGGTCATGTCCTCATCCGCATACACGTTCAGGTCATGGCTGGGGTACTCGTACAGGCTCGTGGCCCCGTGCATCGGAACTGTTGAAAGCAGCAATCGCACGCAGCAGCATGAGGTGACATTGGGCGCTGAGAGGTCGCTTCCGGTCGCAACGCAGCTGCGGTACGGACAAGGAACGACGCGCGTTTTTTGTTCTGCGCGCCCAAACGAGCCGGGGGTGGAGCAGAGCTCTCAAGGGCTAGCTCGGGCGCCCGCACAGACCCTTTTCGGCATGCCGCGCCTTGCTCACAAATGCAGGCTACACCACAGCCTTCGTCTTTCCCCCCCGTCTCCCAGCATTTTCCGCACGCTGTCCGTGGGAAAAGTGGGCCCCCGGCGCGTCCGAGCCCTGCCGCTCGCTCAGGGCAGGGGCCCATGCTGTCGGTGCGCAGCAATGCATCACGGCCGTCCCTCGCCTCTCGTTTCCTGGTGGGGCTCAAGTGTCCTCACCAAAACGCACAAGCTTGGCCAGCATCGTCGCTCCACTCGAATTCTTGACTCCTGGCAGAGAATGACTTCTGGGAGTCAGAAGTCTTTCTCCCACTCCTCCACGAACTTCATTAATGTAAGCCGGCTGTGTGTTTTGAAGAAGGATTTTGTCACAGGGGGCGGAAAACTTAGTGACCTCCTGTGCTTCGCGGAGCCCGGCAGCAGCGTGGGGAGCGCGGCACACGGGGTTTTTCGGACGGGACATGATGCGCGACCACCACCTGCCATACTCCGTGTGGGCCTGCGGAGCCGATTCAGCAGGCGGCCGCCGCGACGAGTGGGAGGAGGTCGCGATGGGGCAGCGGGCGACGCACAGCGCGCCGCGCCGCCGACTAGGGGCAGCGAACGACCCCATCGGAGACTCGAGCCACCACTGTGCGCCGGCGAGAGTGCGGTGCGAGCCTCGGGACCGGGCAAACTCCGGCGTGGGCTGCGGGCCAGGCGGATTCGGATCGGCGGCGGGGGAGCATGCGGGGCGGCCAGGGGGGGCAGCGGGGAGGCAGGCGGGGGCCATGTGCAGGAGAGGAAGCAGCGGCGTAACACAGCCGTGCGCATCGCAGTGGGCGAGATTAGACGCCGACGCGGGCGACGCAAAACAGCGCCGCCGCACCCTGAAATTCACCCCGTTATTGGCTCTGTGGGGCCTGGCAGTCAGCGGCATGTTCGGGCGAGGCGACGCAATGCAGGCGAACAACGGGGGCGCGCTGGTGCTGGCTGACAGCGGCCGGGGCGGCCCCATGTCCTCCCCCGCGTATGCAAACACGTTCGAGACGTGGAACACGTTCTCGAAGCGCACGTCGACGTCTCCTGTCACGTTTAGACTGCAGGCGGAAACCAAGTTCGGGTGGGAGGTGTGCGTGACGGGGGGTTGCGAGGCGCTGGGGTACTGGGATCCCGACAAGGCGCTGCTGCTGCGGACGGATCCGTCGCGGTATCCGATATGGGAAGGTATTGGTCAGCTCCCGGGCGGCTGTGACATCGAGTACAAGTACCTCATGCGCCCTCGCGGACGGTCTCTTCCAACCCCCCACCCACCAATACTCGCCCGCATGTCGTGTTGTTGCAGTGAAGAGGACAATGTTGCAGTGAGGAGCACACTGGCGTACGCTCGCCGCAGCTGTCAGGGGTTTTTTTCTGTTGTGCATGGCGGCGGCCGTGACGCGTTGGAGCCATGTTGCTGTGCTGGTCCAACCATGGGCACGTTTGTGTGTGACCACTGGGACCATGGGCACGTTTGTGTGTGACCATGTGCATGGGCATGTGGGTGTGCGTGTGCAGGGCGGAGGGGACGATGTGGGAGGACTGTGCAAACCGCATCATACGGACCAGCACCATCGAAAAGGCCATTCTCCTCGTCACCGATCCCGAGAAAATGACGCAGGAAGAGCTCGCTCGGCAGGTTGTCAAAGGCTCCACCCTCCACCCTAAACTTAAAGGAGGAGCTCTTGGCTACAGGTAGGCAGACCTGCTGTGCCCCCGCATGTGACAAGAGGTTCGTGACTCGAACCTCTCTCACACCAGGTAGTCAGACCTGCTTTGCCCCCGCATGTGACAGAGGTTCGTGACTCGAACCTCTCTCACACCAGGTAGGCAGACCTGCTGTGCCCCCGCCCACGTGGTGTTGTACACATGTTGAGTTGCCAACGTGTTCTGGTTGCCTGTTGGCGGCGCCTGGGAGCAGATGAACCCATTCAAGCCCGCCAACGTGTCGTTGAGGAGGAGGAGTTTGTGGTGGTACGTGGCACATCTTGTACTAACTTGGCTACTGTACTGCTACTTACTTTACTACAGGAGATGGTCACGTCGCAGTACTTTAACGAGTGGACTACGCTGGCCGCACCATTTAGCTCCACTCTCATCTTCAACACTGCCCGCCCCCAGGAGGACTTCAAAGAGCTCCTGGAGGACGAGGCCTTCCAGCGTCCTTGCGGTACTCTCTCCTTCTCACTCAAACACACACACACACACATCTCTCACTCACTCAAACACACACACACACATACACACACCTCGGACGAGGCCTTGCAACGCCCTTGCGGTACACTCACGCACTCTCTCACACAGGCATTGACACACACACACACACACCTCAGACAAGGCCTTGCAGCGCCCTTGCAGTTTCGAACCTTACACACTCACTCACTCACTCAAACACACACACACACACACACACACACACACACACACACCTCCCTCAAGGGTCTCGAACCTCTCTCACACACACTCGAGTCTCGACACTCAGTGCTGTCTTAGTGCGCCATGGACATATATAGATACACACATAGATAGATAGATAGATAGATGCATGCATGCATAAGTCCATACATACAGACATACATACATACATACAGACATACAGACATAATGCACACACACACACAAGCACAAGCACAAGCACAAAGCGCGAATGCGTGCGCGCACTCTGGGGACGGAAATATTTTCGATGTATGTAGCGTTATAATATGTATATCAATTATAATGTATCTATATTCTATTCTACAGCCCTGGTATTCTGCAGAGACTCAGGGACGGAGATATTCGTGCGGGACTACGACACACCGCTCATAAGCGCGCCTGAAGAAGCCGAGCCGCTCCTCGACACACGCCCCGAAAATTCGGAAGAGGTTGAGGGTTTAGTGATGAGGGTTTAGTGGTTAGGCTCTGCTCGTACATGGCATGTACATTTGTGTGTTTGAGAGAGAGAGAGAGAGAGAGAGTTTGTTAAAAACGATACTCGTCATAGCAACACGCTAGAGTTGAGTGTTAGTAACGCACTTGTGCGGACGTCTTGTGTTTTTTTTTGCAGGGCGAGCAGCTTGTGTCATCTCTGCCACCCAAGGGCTCGGATGTCAACTCCCTCGACTGAGGCGGCCGCCGCGCACTCGAGTTGATGTGAACGCTATGTGCCTCCAGTCTTGAGTTGATGTGCTTCCAGGCTCGAGTTCATGTGCCGAGTTGATGGCTGGAGTTGATGTGCCTCCAGTTGCCCTGACCGTATACTTCCCTGTATACTTTGCGGTAGGTACACCCGCTCCCTGTACCTACTTTGCTTCCTCTACCTACCTTGCGTCCTCTAAGCGCTCTCTAGAGAGTCCTTCTCTTCCCTCTAGAGAATCCTCTCAGTCCTCCTCGCTTTCGTCCCCTCCTCATGCACACGCATCAGCGCCTGCACAGGGGGGCGGCACGAGAGGCAATGGAGAGAGATGCGGACGGTGGGTGAGACAGGTTGCGGGTGGCCCGGGGTCGGTACGTACACGAGAGGCGCGGCTTTGCGCTGTTAAAGCCTCTGTGAACCCGCCGAAAATTCCCGGGCACGCGGGAAGTCCGGTGCCACTGGAGGCGAGGAATTTTTGGTGAGCGTACTTTAGCCATTCCCCAAGATTTTACCATTAATTACAGCGTTACAACGCTCAACTAGATGCTCGCACGCCTTCTCTCTTTTGGCTCTCTCTTCAAGTTCCCGAGTGACACTCTCTATTTGATTGTCAATAAACTTCTCTCTCGACGGTTTGGTCCCTCTTGTGTGTTGCTGAAACGCGTGCAACAAGGCCGAACAGAGAGTGAGGGTATAGTACTCGCCGCCAATGCTGGGCCACGAGTGCCCAGCGGCGGTGTCAGTCATCTATTTGATTGTCAATAAACTTCTCTCTCTCTCTCTCTCTCTCTCTCTCTCTCCACTTTCCCAAGGCCTTGTTGAGAGTCCATCTTTTCCAGGCTCGCTGCCAGTGTCTCCATCAAACACCTCAAGTTGATCGCTGCAACGGTCCTGTTTTGACGAGCCCCAAAGATTGCACTAATCTCATATTACAACAGGTTTTCCCAAACCGATCTTGTTGGTTTCATTTTCCTTACTATCGTTGACGATCGTTAAATTATCGTTTTATCAATTGTTTTGTGAACGATAGTAGGGAAAATGAAACCAACAAGATCGGTTTGGGGAAACCTGTACCTCCTGTTGTAATATGAGATTAGTTGTTGAGTATTTTTATTACAACGCCACTCATCAGGCACCGCCATAGCGGAATATGGTCGAGGTCACCCGTACCCAAACCCCCTGCATCACCATTTACTCCCCTGACCCCTCTGAGAGAAGTCAAGATGGAGGAGGGTGAGGCCGCGGGAATTTAAGACGCCCTAACACTCAAAAGGGCGTCGCGGGCGTCGCAACACGTGAGAAGAATACATACATAAGCGTAGTCCAATCACGGAATATAACCGTGACATATAGGACATAGGTCGTGTCGCACCCGCCGCCTCCGCCTGCCGTTACCTCAAAAGCCTGACAAAAGGGTCCTGGCCTCGGAGAAGGCACTGCGAGAACAAGGGCCCCGGCGGGCGGAGGATGGATCTGCAGCACATAGCGGACATCCGACCGTGCAGGCGGCGAGGACTGCCGCTTCGGACTCACAGTTGGAAAGAGCAAGCAACGCAATGTTTTGAGCTACTGTGCGGCCCCGCAGCAGCTCTGGATCATCTATAGCTATGCCAAATGTGCTCAAATTAGTGAATTAGAGCCAATAATCACAGTGCGAAGGCCCCACCGCCAACGCATGTCCTCGGCTGCCAATGCCTTGCTGTGCAAGCAGTGCAATCTTTTGAGCTACTTTTCAGCCCTACAGCACCTCTGTGCCACCCGCAGCTGCGGAAAACGTGCTCGAAAAGGGCATTTCCACGGCCACGAGCACACATGCACACACACGGGGCGTCAGAGCGCCAGCCACCCACACTTGCCCCACCGAAATGCTCGCCAGCATGCGCGGCCGCGCCCGCGCCGCGCCCGCGGCGCCAAGTGCAAGGCCGTCGCCTCGGCGCGTCATGGCTAAGGGCTAAGCTTACATCGTCATGGCCAACGGCTAAGCTTACATCTGGGCGGACCGGGGGGATTGGCTTCCAGCCTTTGCTTGACATTCATGCGCATCTATGAGTGACGATCCGAGAGACTGACAGTCTGAGACGCAACTGAATCTCGACCGACCCTCGAGACATAATTCTACATCCTTGCGATTCTACAAGGCATGACCAGCATCTTCACGCATAGGTGCATGCGTACACCATCAAGGTCTGTCCCTCTCTTTCTCTCACCGAAGAAGAGCTGGCCGCAGCTACTGAAGAGTTCCTCCAAGAGTCGCGAAAGAGCGCACAAGCGAAAAGCGAAAGCGTCGAATGCGTGATGGTGTCTGACGACTCGGAGTAGGGATGTCGCATGAGAGAGAGAGGAGGAAAGAGAGGGCGGGAGGAAAAGAGGGCAGGTCTGTCATCCACCACGCATACATGGTATTCTGTGCCTTTGGGGCAGGGAGACGGGGTTTCTTCTTGGGGACATCCGACCGTGCAGGCGGCGAGGACTGCCGCTTCGGACCCTCCTGCCATGAGGTCTCATTTTGTCATGAGAGAGAGAGAGGCGGACCGGACATTATACAAAGGATAAGCGTCCTCAGTTCGCCCACGCGCAGCAAAACCTGGGTTGAGGGACCTCGCTGCCGCCGTGCTTGTCCACCCAGCGGTGCGCATGCTTCGCTAGACCGTTTCGCATTCTCAACCGCTCTTGTACATGCATTCTTAACCGCTCTTGTACCATTTAGAGCCGTCTCTGCCAACGGCGATATGGCAGACAAGGATGCAGAAGAAGGGCGGACAACGCCATTCAACGCGGCGGTACGTTTCGACCCGATCAAGGCCAAGGTCGCGCTGCACGAGTCCACGCCGAGCGCGAGCGAGCCCTCGACTCGGAAGCGTGCGAGTTTTGTCCCCGACACCCTCGAAAAGCGCAGACAGGAGGAAGGGAGGGCGGAGGAGGACGCAGAGGAGGACGCAGAGGATGACGCAGAGGCGGGCCTGGTGAAAATGCCGCCGGTGAGCGATCACACGTTCTACATCCTGCTCCGGCAGCCCAAGGGCGGAATCTCGGGAAAGAATGCTCTTCAGAGGCTGGCAGCCAAGCTCACGTCGCGCTTCGATCGCGTTGATCATTTCGGGAACATTGTGCAGTCTGACACAGTGGTAATCAAGGCCTCGCGGTCGGAGCCGTACCTGGTCGACAACGGCAAAAACGGCAAACACTACCTGGTCCTGACCGCCCAGACGCCTGCCAAGAACTCGGAGAAGGTCGCCGAGGCCATCCGGTCGTGGCCCGAGGTCATTGGCCTGCAGCGCCTGTACGCGCTCGAAACCATGCTCTTCCATGCCTTTGCAGACGTCTACGATGTCAGCGAAGGCCGGTGCATTCCGGTGCCGTCGCGCGGCTCGGGCAAGAAACTCAGCCTGTCGCATGCGCCGAATCCCGCAATCTCGCTCGATGCGCTCGAGCAGATGGTCTCGCGACTGGACCTGGGCCTGTCGAGCGCCCAGGTGCGCGCATCCTTCGGCGCCAACGCACACGCCACAGCGCCGCGCCTCAGTTGGCACTCGGTGGCTCTGCACGTGACGCGATGCCTGCGTCCGAACCGCCACATCATCGAAAACGCCCTCGCCGTCCTCGATGCCTCCTCCTCCTCCTCCTCCTCCTCCTCCCCCGCAGGCGCCCAACAAGGCACCGCAACGACAGACCAGCTGCGCACGACTCTGTTGACGCTGAGCGACAAACTCGGCCTCGACGCCGCCAGCATCGCGGCGGTTGTGCACCGCGCGCAGGTGATGAGCGAGGGCTCGAAGCGCATCGACTATAAACGCTTCCTCGCCAACGTCTGCTCTGGGCTGGAGGCGACGGCATCGCCCCCTCCGCACGCGCTGGCTGCGCGGCAGCAGATGGCGCGCAAACTCGAAGGAAACCGCTCACGCGAGGTGGCCAAGTTGATTGCCGATGACTGGAAGGCGCTCGATGAGAAGGAGCGCGCCAAGTTCGAGGAGCTCGCCGCCAAAGATTACAAGCGCTACTGCCGCGAAAAGCACACCGAACTTAAAGCAGCCAAGCGGCGCATGGGGCAAGTGGATGGGGCTGAAGATGAGGGAGTGACGGAGCACGAGCTTCCGCGCTGGGGTGTAGGCTCTGAGGTCAAACCCCCTCGCTCAGCCTTCAGCTTCTTCAGCTCTAATGAGCTGGCCAGGTTTGGCAGCGACGACTCCTTCAACAAACTGTTCCGCGTCCCAACAGCAAATTCCGGTGGGGCCGGAGGCGGCAATGGAGTCACCTCGTCTGAGCCTGGTGGCGCTTCCTTCCAACGCCTCATGAATTTCAAGGGATTCTGCGCGTGGTTCGCCGCGCTGCCGCTGCCTGTGAAAGCAGGTCTGTCTCAGTAAATCTGCCTTGCGCATCATGTCCCGCCGGTTTATCATTATTATTATCATTTCTATTAACTTTATTTTTATTCATGATTATCAGGTCTTTTCAGTCAACCAGCCGCGCTCCTCGTGTGCAAGTGCCCGCCGACGTATCAGGCAATGGTTGCCAGGAAACTTTCAGTGGCCAAGCAAAAGCAGGCATCAATGAGCGGGGAAGTAGAGGCTCGGATGCGGGAGCGGTCACGAGTTCGTGCCATTCTCAGTTCCCGCCCGGGGCTCCAGCTCCTCTTTGAGGCCTACGCCCTCGAGATTCCTGAGAGTCTGTTAGAGGTAGACAACAAAAACGTGACCAAATCCTCCGTGTTCAAGGCTTCGGTTTCGGTACCAGTTTTTAAATGTACTCTCTACATGGTAACTTTTACAGTAAAAGTGCAAGTGAGAGGGCGAGAGAGAGAGAGAGAGAGAGAGAGAGAGAGAGAGAGAGAGAGAGAGAGAGAGACAGAGAGACAGAGAGACAGAGAAAGAGAAAGAGAAAGAGAGAGTAAAAGATTTTAAAACAGGGTCGATGGGGCCCTGAGTCGCAAAGTCTGACAGTTTCTGAAATGAAATGTTTTCGGGGTTTTGTTTTCATGCAATCTTTGCGGGCTGCTTACCCGTGTGTGTGTGTACGTGTATGTGTGTGTGTGTGTGCGTATGTGTGTGTGTGTGTGTGTGCTCTGTTTGCGCTTGCCACTCTCGCTATTTTTGTATACATGCATACATGTGTATGTTTGTGTACGCGTATGTTTGTGTACACGTATGTTTGTGTACGCGTATGTTTGTGTACGCGTATACGCTTGTACTTGTGCCCTGTGTGTCTGTGTGTGTGCGTGTGTGTGTGCGTGCGTGCGTGTGTGTGTGTGTGTGTGTGTGCGTGTGGCTGTACCTTCTTGGCCTCCAAAAGAAGGAGGATGCCAAGAAGGAAGAGCCTATCAAGGTGGTTTAGTTAGTAGTAGTTAGTTGAATTAAACCTAGAGAAGGGCAAGAAGGACGAGCCTATGAAAGATGATGAGGAAGAGCCTATCAAAGATTCCACTAGTCTCACCAATATCCGATATTCCACTGTCACTCCCCCACCCGCCCCGGTATGGTCTGGGTTTGTGTGTAGGTGTGGGGGTGGTAGGGAGGGTGGGTGGGTGGGCACTGACTTTTGAGAATTTTGGTCAGGTCTTGGTGCAGAGCCACAAGATGAACCTGGCGTCGGCGGTGAGAATGGCGCAAGACTTCCACATCATCCCCGTGTACGTATCGCGTCAGCAGGTGGCCAACGCCTACAAAAAGTTTCGGGTGTACGAGAAGGACAAAACGACCGGCGTCACTCACGGCCTCACAGTTGAAGCCTTCGTGCGCTTTCTGGAGGAGGTAGCAGCGTGCTGCAGCATACCCATCCTCGAAAAAACTATCTTGCGGACGCAGGGGCGCTCTCTGACCCTCCTTGATAAGTTCGACTTCCTCACCGGTGGTCAGGTCCTGTCAGCAACCAATTCGGTGGGGCTGCTCGACTTGAAGTTGC
>Ga0315905_10001639_pt1 | contig 23911 bp, 19 predicted proteins | sample LakEriMetagenome_5_FD_203522 | JGI IMG/M metagenome (GOLD analysis project Ga0315905, IMG submission 203522) | Freshwater fungal communities from buoy surface, Lake Erie, Ohio, United States - Buoy 4 MA121 | ecosystem: Environmental > Aquatic > Freshwater > Lake | place: USA: Lake Erie, Ohio...
AACATGATGATATTCGTGTAGATAAATGTTTTGTAGCTTCGTACAAGACATTGAACCCTGTTGAACAACAAATTCCCCTGTACATTCTTTCGTATGACTTGGAAGTATATTCGGAATCTGGACAGTTTCCAGTTGCTGAAAATAAGACAGATGAAATTATTCAAATTGGATTGTCAACTAGATGGACAGATGACTTAATGACTCCAGTTGAACGTATTGTCTTAATTTCAGGAACGTGTGTACCGTCAGAAACTGTAAAATATGTGTCTTGTAAGAACGAACGTGATCTTCTTCTTAAATTTCAAGAAATGTTGTACCATGAAAATCCTGATATCCTAGTTGGATATAATACGTTTGGATTTGATGATGGATATCTTGCTGAACGAGCATCCCTTCTTGGTATTTCTCTATGTCTAGGAAGATCTGAACCTTGGAAACAAGATAATCTTCCTACTGTCCGAAAAACATTTGAACTAGCTTCAGGAAAATATGCTGTACGATATCTAGATTTGGGTGGACGTCTAACTATTGACTTACTCTTAAGTATTCGTCGTGAACAGAATTTGGATTCGTACAAACTAGATAATGTAGCATCTACATTCTTACGTGATAAGGTTACCGAGTTTGTAATTATTACTGGAGCATCAACTAGAAAGTACGAAATTCATACTAAGTCAACACGTGGTCTTTTCGCAGGAAACTTTGTCAGATTTGATATTGTTACCAATACTCTGAATCCTTATGCTGATGGAAAGAAATTTAAGGTTTCACAAGTATTTCCTAAAAAGTTTATTGTAGAATTGGATGAAGTCTACTTGAATACCTTTGATGATATTCCTGTGGAAGACAGAAAGAAACTTGAATGGTCTTTCTCTAAGGACGATGTTTCTGCCGCCCAAATGTTTAAGATGCATCGTGGTACTCCGGCCGAACGCTCAGAAATCGCAAAGTATTGTATTCAAGATTGTGATCTAGTTTTGACCTTGATGGCTAAACTGGATACGCTAGTTAATGCGCGTGGAATGGCAGATGTATGTCGTGTTCCAGTAGACTATATTTTCTTGCGTGGTCAAGGAATTAAAATCTATTCAGCTGTTGTATTTTACGCATCTCAAAGAAATCAGATTCTACAAACACAAGAAACTCTTGAAGGAGATATGTCGTACGAAGGTGCTATTGTTCTACCTCCAAAAATTGGGATGTATCTAGATCAACCTATCCCAGTTCTAGATTTCAATTCTTTGTATCCTACGAATATGATAGCATTTAATCTGTCTCCGGATACACTGGTGTATACAAAAACATATGATTCAGATGGACATATTACTTCTCAAACAGGAATCAAGACTGAATTTCCTACAGATGAAATTTCATATGATATTCCTGGTGGACGTAAAACGTGTGGATTTGTACAGGCCGGTAAACCTGATTTGGTAGGTATGCTTCCTCTAACTTTAGACATCCTCTTAAAAAAGCGTAAAGAAACTCGTAAGCAAATGGAAACTGAACCTGATGATGCTCGTAAATCTGTCTTGAATGGTCTTCAACTTGCTTATAAAACAGTAGCTAATTCTGTATATGGTCAATGCGGTTCACGATCTTCAGCAATCCGAAAAGTTGAAGTTGCTGCGTGTACAACTGCTTTGGGTAGAGCAAGAATTCACGACGCAAAAATGGTTGTCGAATCTGAATTTGGAGCAACTGTTGTTTATGGCGATAGCGTCACTGGATATACTCCTATAACATTGAAGATCAAAGATAAAATTGTTATTATGAGTATGGAAGAATTGGGCAGACTAGGTGAATGGAAAAAGTGTCATGATTCAGATAAGGAATACGTGGAATTGTTTGATATCCAATCTTGGACAGATAAAGGATGGACTGACCTTGAACGCATTATTCGCCACCAACTAGCCCCCCATAAAAAGATCATTCGCGTACTTACACACGCAGGTTGTGTTGATGTAACTGATGATCATTCTCTCTTGAAACCCGACGCTACAGAAATATCTCCTCGTGATCTGAAAGTTGGAGATGAACTTCTACACACAGAAATTCCAGACTTTAATACGATGACTCATGATCTAGATGAACTCCGTATTATGGGATTCTTTATGGGAGATGGTTCTTGTGGAGTATATCAGTGTCCTTCAGGAATGAAATCATCATGGGCTTTGAATAACGCAGATATGAAACTTCTTGAATTTTATAAAACTCTTTGTGAAAAAGTCTATCCTTCAATGGAATGGGTAATTAATAATACAATTGAAAGTTCAGGTGTTTACAAACTTATGCCAAGATGCCGTAATTACGGTTCAATTAAAAAATTTGTTGAGAAGTACAGAGAACTACTTTATGTCGACAAACGCAAAAATATTCCTGAATTTGTATTGAACGGATCTCGTGAAATGGCTAAATCTTTCTGGGATGGATTGTATGATGCTGATGGTGATAAGACAGGTACAACTCGAATTGATCAAAAACACGAAACTACGTGTGCTCAAATTGCTTATTTGGCCACAAAACTTGGATACAAGATCAGTATTAATACACGTATGGACAAACAAAATGTATACAGAATCACTTGCTGTAAAAAGTATAGTAAACCTCACCAGAAAATTAAGAAACTTTATGAAATACCTTATTCAGGATACGTTTATGACTTGACAACTGAGAATCATCATTTTCAAGCAGGAATTGGATCCATGATTGTCCATAATACAGATTCAATCTTTGTACAATTTCCTACCAAATCCTTACCAGAATCTATAGATCTCGCAAAAAAGGCTGCTGACAGAATTACTTCTCTGTGTCGTAAACCTTACAAGATTGAATATGAGAAAACATTCTTTCCTTTCATTCTCTTTTGTCGTAAAAGGTACATTGGCTTGATGTATGAAGATGATGTCAAGAAATGTAAGCGAAAATTTATGGGTATTGCTTTGAAACGCAGAGATTCAGCTCCAGTAGTTAAAGATGTTTATGGCGGTTGTCTAGATATTCTATTAGAACAACGATCTTTGAAAAACGCCCAAGATTTCTTGAAAACTTCTTTGGTATCCGTCCTCAAGAATGAAGTTCCTCTAGAAAAGTTTATTATTACTAAACAGTTACGCGATGATTACAAAAATCCCGATCAAATTGCTCATCGTGTATTAGCAGACCGAATGACTGAACGTGATCCAGGAAATAAACCACAAGTTGGGGATCGTATTGCGTATGTTTATGTAGCTGGACGTTCAGGAAAACAAGGAGACAGAATTGAGAATGTAGAGTATGTCCGAGAGAAAAAACTGAAACCTGATTCAGAATTTTATATTACGAATCAGATACAAAATCCAGTAGCTCAACTCTTTGCGTTAGGTATTGAACAGATTACCGGATACATTCCAAAAAAGTATCCTGAATTTCCTGAGTTAGATGAAGAAGAAGCTACGCTAAAAGTCTTGGCTATGAAAGAAAAAGAATTGGATTCTCTATTGTTCACAGGAGCTCAATATTTGCGTAAAGAAAAACGTGGTCCATTGGACGCATTCTTCAGAAAATAATGGGTATAAGTAAATGAAGGGTGGTGAACATAACATTGCTAAAGGAGAAGAAGTAAAAGCTAAAGTGGGACTTTATAAGCTAGGTACTGTAAAGGCAAAAAATGACAAAGTAATGCCCGACGGTACATTTAAAACTAAAGAATATTTACTTAAATGGGAAGACGGTACGACTTCTGATTGGATTCCTGAAGCAGACGTGTTTAAATATGATAGTGTCATTCCCCCGGTACCAACTGCTGAAGGGCAAGGACGTAGACGTAAAACTCGTCGTAAGAGATCTAAACGTAGAAAGACACATAGAAGATAATGGACCAAATAGTTCTGCAACTACTGCAAGAATGTGTTAGTTCTCGTACACGTGCGATGGATCGAATTGCTTATTGGGAAGATAGATCTGAGATTGCTCATGCAATTTTGGAACAGGAATCTCGGATTTTGACTATGATTGGAACTATTATGAATCGTCAACGTATTCCATTGACACTGACATTTCCAATCAATATGGATATGACTAATATGGACAATGTTATTGTAGCACCTACAGCAGAACAAGTTAATCATGAATTGGTTCCTTTGGACGCTTCTTCACAGCAGACTTGTTCAATTTGCCAGGATGCGATTCAGGCGGACGGTTGTCAACTTCGTGGATGCCAACATTCTTATCATCGGGCTTGCATTCAAGTGTGGTTTTCGACCAGTGTTCGTTGCCCAGTATGTCGACGAGATATTCGAGAGGATCCGGAATCCCAAACATCTTCTGAGTCTCAATAAATGCTTTTTCACATGGTGTTCCTGTAGGTGGCAGAATGAATCGAGGAAGAGGATCAGATTCTCCGTATTGCAGTCGATGAAATACTCTCCTGATATCATGCTGACATTCTTTTAAGAGATCGTGAACTTCAGGAATATCTATCTCTCTAGCTGTTGGAGGAAAACATCTCAGAATCTTAACTATTGAATTACGTTTCAAGATTGTAGGAGTTTCATTTCCTGTACACAGAATAGGTACAGTTCTTCCTGGATCGCGAATCCATTCTACAATTTTATTTTGAGCATGTGGATCAGATCCATCTAACTCATCTAAGATCACACAAGTCTTTTTGGTATTTCCTAGAAGCAAAGAATGAATATTTATTGATCCTCTACAGGAATCTCGTAGACGATCAACATCTTCATAACTCCGTATGGATACTGAAGCATTAATTTCCAATGGATAAAACCCGAATGTACGTGCCGAACATAATGCTAGAGTTGTCTTACCAATTCCAGGTGGACCAGTTAAAAATATTGATCCTTTAAAATCTGATGTCAAATAAGTCTCCAATTCCTTTTTAATTTCAGGATGACCAAAAACACCATCAAGGTATTCTGGACGATAAGATTCAGAATGCATTATTCAAGTATGTTATCCATCTCTAAGTAAAAATTTCCCCCTTTTTGTTTTCTTTTTTTTGGGTTTAAGACTTTACGCGCCTAACGATTTTTTATACAGGTCTTAATTCCTGGTTTGACCACCGCATAGGCGGTGAGCCTGCTTGTAGACGCTGTCAAGGTTTAGTCCGAGGTCCTTACCTCTAAACATAACCTTGGTGACGTGCTTCCGCCACTGTTCAGGCGTAGTAGAGCGCGTCAAGCTGTAGAATTGATCCTCATAGTCACTCCCCCCACTCACTAGCTCGCGGCTAATGTAGTGGAGAAGCGTTTCCAGTGTCAGATTCTTGCCCAGCCGAACTGCCGCGCTTTCTTCTCGCACAGGCACAACTGCCTCTGGCTCCTCACCCGCTGCCGCGGCTGCTGCCGCTGACATAGTAGCCGTCTTTTTCTTTAGCCTGGTCAGCACACCTTCGGGCACTGCTGGCTTAGCTGGCGGCGCAGGCTTGACCTTCTCGGCCTTCTCCTTGCGTTCCACCATCCCTGCGAAAAGCTCATCCACAGTGACTGCCAGCTCTCTGAGCCTAGCGTCATTTGCCGCTTCCTGCAGCTCTGCAGCCGTTGGCTGCGACACACTTGTACAGTTCCCCATTTCTCTCACTCGTTGCGTACAGGCGCTAGTAAGCTTGAAGGCTTTAAGCGCGGTAAACAAATATAGTGGATTATTAATCCGCCAATCCAATATTCTATAAAAAAAGATTTCGTTTTAAGTAAAAATCCTCTTTTTGTTTCTTTTTGTTTTTTTTCATTTTTTGTTTCTTTGAGTTTAAGACTTTACGCGCCTAACGATTTTTTATACAGGTCTTGATTCCTGTTTTAGTTCAACTTCAAATTGTCATCGGGATGGTAAACCACCACACCCAGCTTTTCCAACTCCTCAACTATGTACACGTGGAAGTCTCTGAGGATTAGAACAGCCGCGTCGTCCTTCAGAACACGCTCCGCATACCATACAGATTCTTCATTTATCTCGATGAGAAGCTTTCCACGAAGCCTCATCGTTGCTACTGTTGGCTCGAACCACCCCTTGTGGTGAAACCACTCCTTCGCGTCTTTATTGGTTTGATGGTAGCCGGTTGTGTCCCTGACATTCTTCATCCAGCGTCTGTGCGACGCGCGTACAGCCTCCATTCTGCGTACAGCCTCCATTCTGCGTACAGGGCTAAGCTTGAAAGCTTTAAGCGCGGTAAACAATTGTAGAGGGCTTAATCTCTGCTCAACACAATTCTATAAAAAAATATTCCGTTTTAAGTAAAAATTTCCCCCTTTTTGTTTCTTTTTGTTTTTTTTCATTTTTTGTTTCTTTGAGTTTTGGGATATAACGACACCCCCTTCCGCTTTTTTATACAGGATTTAGTCCTGTTTTACATGTCTGCCGGTGGCTTGAGCCCTATTGGCTCCTCCGGTTTGGCTGGCTTTACAAGCAACGGCTGTCGCTCAGGAATCTCCCGCCTTGCCACCACGTCCCAAATAATTAGGCCAATGCCTACTACCGTAAAGACTCCTGCCGCAATTGCCATTCCAGCAACTGCTACTGGAGCCAAGGCTGCGCCCAGGCACAGTGCTGACAATGTACCCCCAATCGTTGCTCCCGCAACATTAAACGCAAGTACAAGTTCCCTATGAGGACGCCACATTCTAATCGCGTTAAAATGCTTTTTGCCTGCTATATCTGCTCAACACGATTCTATAAAAAAAGATTTCGTTTTCTTGTTCCTGTCGGTCCAGAACTTGTTCCTCAACACTGACCATTCCAATTTGTTCCACAAGACTTACAGATTGCACACGCTTGAGATAAGGTTTTAATTTTTGTTGGATCAAATGCGTGACATACAGAACCATCCGGAGGCAAGCACATGTTTCCATTTTTTGTCCAATGATCGGGACAGCCTTTCAGATTAAGAACTGAAGGTATGATCAGAATTTGTGGATTGAATACAAATCTGTACAGAATAAAGAAAAGGATACACCAACCTACAGTCCATACGGCAATCGTCGTATTACTCATTCTTGCTTAAATACAAGAAATGGATGTCGCTAGACATGTCTTTGAAACGTTTTTTCGAGATGTAACAAATCCTCTAGTTCGCCATCATTTAGACTCCTTTAAAGATTTTGTTGATATTAAGATACCTAGATATATCAAAGCTTCAAATCCATTGAAACTTTTGTTAGCAGATGGACGTCTGATTGAAGTTTATATTGGAGGTAAAGAAGGAGATCAAATTAGATATCATGTTCCGCAAACAGAAGGTAATGCTTTATACCCTCACGTCTGTCGTCTGGAGAACCGAACGTACAAATTTGACGTGTACACAGACTTCTATGTAGAATATATTTATGAAGATCATCGAGACACTAAAGAATTCAAAGATGTTTTTTTAGGCAGTATTCCTCTGATGTTAAAAAGTTCTCTGTGTCACCTATCTTCAATGGATTCTGATGCTCTAGATTCTGTTCATGAATGTCGATATGAATTGGGTGGATACTTTATTGTAGATGGTCAAGAACGTGTCCTGCTTACTCAAGAATCTTTGGGTGCCAATATGTTTCATGCTAAGAAACGCAAAGTTCTCATCAAAGAAAAAGTTGCTCGAACAATTACAGAATATGAATCTGAATCAAAAATTGAAGGATCAACAAAAGGTGAAGAATTTGAATATGTATGTGGAATTTCATCAACATCTGAAGACGGTACTCGTGGCCCTTATTCTCATATGGTCCTGATTCCTCCAAAACAGAGAATTCCTGATGATCCTTCAGATATTCAAAAAGTTCAAGATTGGTCTACCTTTTCAGCAAAACGATTAGCTACTGTGAAACTACCTGGATTCCTACAAGCTGTTCCGTTACTCAGTGTTTTCAAAGCTTTGGGAATTTCTAATGATAAAGATTTATATGATATTGTTCTCTGCGGAGTTTCTGAAACAAAGAGAACTCAGTATGATACATTATTTTTAAATTTGATTCTGTCACATGAAGCATTTTTGAAACAGCAAGAAGAAGATGACTTAGACTTATTAGTCAAAGAAACTCGTGCGAAAAGTCAGGCAGTTGTCTTCAATAATTTTTATTACAAGTTGTTTCCTCATTGTGAAGCTCAAGAAGAATCTGTTGCTACATTTTATCGTCGTAAAGCTTATCTGCTGGGCGTGATGACAAAAATGGCAATGGATATTGATTTAGGGATTGCTGAGAATTCCGATCGTGATCATTTTAAGTTTAAGAGACTGTCGGCTGCCGGAGAATTATGTTTTGAAGAGTTCCGCCGAATCTATATTGATGTAGCTAAAGATTTTGTGACTGCCATGGATTCTCGTGTAGAGTTCGAACAAGCAAACTATGCTGGTCGTAAACTTTCTGAGCTCTTACAAGAAGATACTCTGAGACAACGTTACTGGAAATCGGCTGAATTCATTAACCGATTTTCAAAATCATTCAAAGGACAATGGGGTGGAGCTGATGGAGTATGTCAAGTTTTATCTAGATATTCCTATATTGGAACGATTGCTCATGTTCGTCGTGTAAACTTAATGATGGATAAAGATTCCAAAAGTTTAGAAGCTCGTCGTCTACATTGCAGTACATGGGGAATGTTGTGTCCCGTAGATAATCCAGATGGTGGAAATATTGGTATGATCAAATCTCTAGCTTTATTATCAAAAATTAGTACACAAACTGATTCACGAATCTTAAAAGAAAGAATCAGATCTGAAAAGGATTTTTTGTCTGTGAGTATCTTGCCTGCAGTATGGGATCCTAGATGGACACGCATATTTTTGAATTCAGACTTATTAGGTGTTTATCGTGGGAATACAGAGACCCTACATTCTAAACTTGTAGATGAACGTCGTTCTGGTAAAATTCATGTTTTAACTTCATTGTTTTGGAATCGTACACAGAATGAGTACGTGATCTTTTGCGATGCTGGTCGTATATGTCGTCCGCTGTACAAAGAAGTAAAGCCTGAATCAATCAAGTCTGCTACTACATGGCAAGGAATCTTGAAACATATGGAATACGTTGATGCTCAAGAAACAGAAGGAATCCTAATTTCACGAGAACCTTTTAAGGGAACACATTCAGAAATTCATGGAATTGCGATTTTATCTCCTTCAGCAATTATCAATCCTTTTGTAGATCATAACCAAGCACCTAGAAATATGTTTTCTTGTCAGCAAGTGAAACAAGCTTGTTCGTGGTACAATACTGCGTTTAGTAAAAGATTTGATACAATTTCAACATTATTACATAGTCCACAACGTCCTCTATGTGAAACATGGGTTTCTCCACAAATTTTAGGTGGGAATAATTGTATGCCTTACGGTGAAAATGCTATTGTGGCAGTAGCTATTTATTCTGGTTATAATCAAGATGACTCAATTATCTTGAATGATTCTGCTCTTAAACGAGGAATGTTTCAAACATCTTATTACCATTCTTACGATTTTCAAGAAGAATCGTTGAATCAGAATTTTAAAGATGGTGTAATTCAAGTTGTCAATTCTACAGAAATATGTAATCCTGCAGTAGATCCCAAGTATCGCGAAACTGTTATCTTATCAAAATCAGATTACTCCATGTTGGATTCTCTAGGTGTAATCAAAATTGGTTCACATGTTACACCAAACACTGTGTTGGTAGGTATGGTAACTCCACAACTAAATTCTCGTGGTGAAGTATTTGGATTTCGGGATACATCAAAGACTCCAAAACGAGGACAGCATGGTACTATAGATGGAATTTATCGTTATACAACTGCAGAAGGACTTCAAGGAATAAAAATCCGAATCGCAGAAACACGTCTACCTATTTTAGGTGATAAATTCAGTGCTCGTCATGGACAAAAAGGTACATGCGGTATTCGTCTTCCGGAAGAAGATATGCCGTTTACTGCATCTGGACTGAGACCTGATATGATTGTTAATCCGTGCGCATTTCCTTCTCGAATGACTATTGGACAATTTGTTGAATCTATGTCAAATGTTCTTGCAGTAGATCTTGGAGTCTTAATTGATTCCACAGCATTCAGTTCTCAGAATAGAATTATGGACACTAAAGAAATTATGTTACAGTTAGGGTATCATCCATACGGAAATGAATTTTTGTACAATGGTCAGACTGGTGAACTAATTCAATCTGAAATCTTTATGGGGCCTACTTACTATCTGCGATCAAAGTTGATGACCGAAGATAAGATTAATTATAGAAGTACAGGACCAATAACCAAACTAACTCGTCAACCCTTAGAAGGACGTGCCCAAGATGGAGGTCTGCGTATTGGTGAAATGGAAAGAGATGGTTTATTATCACATGGCTTAATGGGATTTTTAACAGAATCAATGATGAAACGATCTGATGCGGCAGAATTCTTATTCCAACCTGATTTAGGACGCCTAGATGCCCAAGATGGACATCCAACAACTAAAGTACAAATTCCTTACTCAATGAGATTATTATTACAAGAAATGGAATCAGCACATATTCAATTGAAACTATCTTCGTGAACTCCGTGAACCGTCCTCCTAACGTCGGGACCGCATTTTTCTTGCCTTAGTTTTATTCTTTTTACCCTTACGCCTGTGTTTGCGTGTACGTTTACCTTGACCAGTTGGTTCAGGTGGATCAGGGCCTAGACCAAAAGAAGATTCTTGAGAATTGGCTTGTCTAGCAAGTTGTTTCTTTCTCAATACATCTTCTCTTTCCATTTGTCTGATAGTTGCTCGTTGTTTAGCTTCTAAAGAATTTTTGGTTTCATATATATGTAATTTTAGTTGTCTCCAAACTTGATTTTCAATCTGTCGTGGATCTTTTCCTTGGTTGAACGGATCATCTAATGCTTTTTTTACTAACTCCATCATATGTGTACATGAAGTCATACCTCGTTCTTTATCTTGTCGAATAAATCCAACCGGTACACCACCTTGCCGAGTAAGATTTTTGTCGTCCCACTCTTCGTGTAATCCTGAAAAGGAGGCAGATAACATTCTAGCTGTACCTTCTACAAAATCCTTAAGACCTGCTTTATCTAGCTCACCAGTTTTAACATTATCTAATTGTGATTTTAATCTATCCGCAATAGATCCTTTTGTAGCAGCAGTTCCTATAAGTTGTATTTCAAATTGTTGCTGTTTACATGGCAATTCTGATTCAAGAACTAATAAATCAGCTTTTTGTTTATCTCCTCTAAAATCTGTAACTAAATGTCTAGCAAAAAGATCCATAAATGATTCACCATCAATAATTGGATCGGTAAGAACTTTATCTAATGGCAACTCATTTCTTAAATTTTCTAAGATTAGTTTAGATGTAGATACCGGTAGTGGATATTCACTCATTATATTCAATAACGGATTTTATTACTAGCAACATAGAAATGAAAAAGATGGATTCCATGTTCGTCATTAAACGCGATGGTACGAAAGTTCCTGTCAGTTTTGATGAGGTTCTACATAGAATCCGTTCATTGTCTGATGGTCTACAAGTAAATCCTGATCTGGTAGCACAAAAAGTATGTTCTCAATTGGAGAATGGAATGGAGACTAGAAAACTAGATGAGTTTGCCGCGGAAACGTGTGCAACCATGCAATCTAGATACCATCCTAATTATGGACTTCTGGCTGCCCGTATCATGATTTCTAATCATCAGAAGAATACGCCTGCCTCTCTACTGGAATGTGTTCGTGGTCTAGATGTACATCCTGACTACACTATGCTAGTTGAAAAGAATGCTATTGAATACGAGAAGATGATTGATTACACGAGAGATTTCATGTTTGATTATTTCGGGTTCAAGACTCTGCAGAACGGCTATCTTCTTCCTGGAGAAAGACCTCAACATATGTGGATGCGCGTAGCTATTCAGCTACATGCTGATCAGTTTCAGCTGGTCTCCGAAACTTATGATGCTCTGTCTCAAGGATATTTCATTCAAGCTACTCCGACATTGTTTAATGCGGGAAGACGTAGACCACAAATGTCTTCATGCTTTCTGCTCACTATGAAAGATGATTCTATTGATGGAATTTATGATACACTGAAACAGTGTGCTCAAATTTCTAAGTGGGCAGGTGGAATTGGTTTGTCTGTACATACTGTACGAGCACGTGGAACTCTAATTAAAGGAACAGGTGGCGATTCTACTGGATTGGTACCTATGCTCAAAGTTTTCAATGATACAGCAAAATACGTGAATCAAGGCGGTAAACGCAATGGTTCCTTTGCAGTATACCTGGAACCTTGGCACGCTGATATCGAAGAGTTTCTCAAACTGAGACTGAATCAAGGTGCTGAAGAAGACCGAGCTCGTGATCTATTTTATTCATTGTGGATCCCAGATCTATTCATGAAACGTGTGGAACAAGATTCGCATTGGACACTGATGTGTCCTCATCAGTGTCCTGGTTTGGCTGATCGTTGGGGACCTGAATTCGATGCTCTGTACAAGAACTATGAAGATCTTGGCAAAGGACGTCGTGTCAAAGCAAAAGATATTTGGAAACTTGTTATGGATTCACAGATTCAAACTGGTATGCCTTATTTGTGCTACAAAGACGCCGCCAATTCTAAGAGTAATCAACAGAATTTGGGTACGATCAGATCATCCAATCTGTGTGTGGCACCAGAAACTGCGATTTGTATAAAAGAACCATGTACACAGCTTGAAAAACAATACAAATATACAGCTTATGAAATTAAAGATCTGGTAAATAAAGAAGTTGAAGTCTGGAATGGTAGTGATTATAGTATGGTAACTGTAAGAAAAACAGGAGAAAATCAAAAACTTCTAAAAGTAACTGTTTCTGTTGAAGAAAACGTACGGGTTCTATACTGTACTGAATATCATAAATTTATTCTTCCAACAGACATAGATATCTCAAAGTGCGAACGAATTGAAGCAAAAGATCTCACAGCCGGAACAATTCTAAAAGGGTTTTACGATAAATATCGCATGTATTGCTTTAATCAAAAAGTTATTTCAGTAGAATTTGATGGTCGTTATGATGATACGTATTGCTTTAATGAACCTCTGAACCACGCAGGAATCTTTAATGGTATTCTAACTGGAAACTGTACAGAGATCATTGAATATTCTAATCCTCATGAAACGGCAGTATGTAATCTAGGTTCTCTAGCACTACCTAAATTTGTAGAAGGAAATACCTTTAATTTTGATAAGCTCAGAGAGTATACCGGCATCCTAACTCGCAATTTGGATATTGTGATTGACAAAAATTATTATCCTACCGAGGAAACTCGTAGATCTAATATGCGTCATCGTCCTATCGGAATTGGAGTTCAAGGTCTGGCGGATGTATTTGCCAAATTGAGACTGGCATGGGGATCTCAGGAAGCTAATAATCTGAATAGAGAAATCTTTGAACATATTTATTTCGCGGCTCTGAGTGCTTCATCGCAAAGAGCGTATGAACTAACAGAGTATGCGCATATGGGTATTACATTTCCCGGATCATATTCTTCCTTCGATGGTTCACCAGCTTCTGAAGGTAAATTCCAACCTGATCTGTGGAATGATCAACCTAGAACAAAACTAGATTGGGAAACTTTGAAAGCACACGCTTCATTGAATTTGCGTAATTCTTTGCTGGTAGCTCCAATGCCTACAGCATCTACATCACAAATTCTGGGAAATAATGAGTGTTTCGAACCGTTTACTTCTAATATGTACACTCGTCGTGTTTTGGCAGGTGATTTTATGGTGGTGAACAAGTATTTGGTTGAAGACTTGGTCAAACTAAACTTGTGGACTCCTGAAATTCGAAACATGATTATTGCGAATAATGGATCTGTACAATCTATTCAAGAAATTCCAGCTGATATCAAACTATTGTATAGAACTGTATGGGAAATCCCTCAGAAAGTTCTGATTGATATGGCTCGTGATCGAGCACCCTTTATTTGTCAGTCGCAGTCGTTGAACTTGTTTCTCAGCGATCCATCTTATTCTAAACTCACATCCATGCATTTCTATGCGTGGAAATCAGGCTTGAAAACTGGATGCTATTATCTGCGTACAAAAGGAGCGTCGTCTGCTCAAAAATTTACTGTTGAACCTTGTCTGACTTGTTCTTCATAAATTTTCTGAGCTAAAGAACATAAAAGAAATGAGTGATATGAAAGGTGGTGCTTTTGCCTCTGCTCTATCCCCCGCATCTGTTGGTGGTCGTCGTCGCCGTTCTATGAAGAAACTTCGTCTAGTAAAGAAGAAGACTGTACGTCGTATGTTAGCTGCGAAGGGTCTAAAGATGCGTGGTGGTGGCCCTGAAGCTGCCCCTGAGAATCCCGAGTCTGGTGCTGGCCTAGTTTCGTCAGGCGGTCGCCGTCGCAAAAGCCATGGTAAGAGCCACCGCCGTCGCAAGTCCTTATTCGGCATGCGTTTTTAATCCCTCACCAATTTCACTAACTAAAGCGTACAATTTCTCATTAAATCCGTAATGGCATCCATTAGGTTCCCCTGGAGGAGTTTTTCTTGATGATGAATTTTTAGAATGAACAAGAGAAACAATGACTTCTTGAGGAGAGATTTCACGGCACATCTGTTCGCGACCACGAATAAATGTATCGGCTTCTCCAATATCTTCTGTAAATGGAGACCATTCCCAAAACTGTTTTGTAAAACAGAGTGTAGCTTCAGAAACACGTTGAGACATAGGTAGAGTAATTGGAGGTATATTCATGAACGACGTATACTTTTCGATATCATAACAAGGAATGATTGTACTAAAAACACACTCGCGTTGAGGTTTACGTTTTAGCATAGCTACACGTTGAAGTACACTGTTATTTGGATAAACATCATCATCATCCATAAATACTATAGTATCATACATTGCGTTCCGGACCCCGATATTTCTCTTTTCAGCGATCCCAGTTTTCTGATCCAATCGGACATATTTAACGTTGGGAATACCCATTAATTGTTCTTCAATTGAATCGCCATCATCTACAATTACCCATTCCAATTTATCTTCCGGATAACTTTGAATCAAATAAGAATATTTTGCTAAAGGCATGAATTCTGGACGATTATAAGTCAGAGTTACTATTGAAACATCCGGAAGATCTTTCTCATCCATAAAAAGTTTAGATGAATCAAAAACAGGTATCGCAGGACAACTAAAGGTTTGAATAAATGACATATGACGTTTTTCGTACAAGGTTCTCATATAATGTGTAATTTTCTTACGTTGAGAAAGAGGACGATCTAGCCATTCAAGAAGACATTGACGTACAGAAGCTGATGATGTATCTACAAGTGTAGCCATACAATCAGGATGATCCATTGTTTGATGAGCTGATCCCCAAAGAACATCTTGGGAATCAGAAGTTAGTTCAATAAACGGTTCAATATTGCTTAGGAGAAGATTACATCCTGCTGACATAGCTTCGTTTACTGCATGCCCAAATCCTTCACAGTTAGATAAACAGATTGCCAGACCACATTCATGTAGAAGTTTATCGTATTCGGATTCAGATAAGGTATCATACAGAGTAACCTTAGACTTAATTTCATCAGGAACAAAAAAGTCTATTTCTTGTGAATTACGAGGAATGTGAAGTTCAGGTAGTTTTGCGTATTCGGGTTTTGATCGTAGATCGTAGTATGCTTTTAGCAAGGGTTTGGGATTACGATAAGGATTTTTTCCTACAAGAACAATTGCCTTTCCGTAGTTTTTCTCGCAAAAAATTTTATCTATAGAAGTCCATCCAATATAACGAACTTTGTTGGTATGTTGTTTAAATATTTCTTCGGCTTCACGAGTTTTTACCCAGATAGCATCCATCATAGGGATGTACGGAATCCATGTTTTATACGTCCATTCAGCATTAGGAATCCATACATTGTATCCTGCGTAAGTGAGCAAACCGGGATTCATCACTTCTATAAAAATATTTATTTCTGCTTCCTGACATTCTGGTTGATTTGATGTGACACGTTGAATTACGACATCAGGAAATTGATTTGTTAGCAAACCTCGAAGTAATGCCGCATCCTGATTCAATCCTGAAGTCGCAAAATTGCCAATTAAGTTAATTCGCATTTTTAACTAAGAGGTGTCTATCTGCTAAATAAGAAAAAATGACTAAGTTAGTCATAATATGTTTGTACTTGTTTTTTATCCCAGTAATACCCCCATCGTCCTAATAGAACTCGAGGTTCATCAAACCGTATAAAGAAGAAGAACCTACGTAACATTTTTCTATTGATAAGTTTAGTTTAATAATATCCGTTTTGCCAAAATTATCTTTTGGAAATAAAAAATGCAAATAAAAGAAAATCCGTTGAATATAGCCACTCCTGTAGAAAAACCAACGTGGATATGTGCACATCCAGATGCTAAAGTCTTAGATATTGAACTTAAACGTTTTTTATGTTTTGTTTGTAATCCGGTCAACGGCCGAATGAAAAAAGTTCCACAGGGTCTATTCATGGAAGTTCTGAGAAAAGAATCGTTAGAACGAGAAGAATAAGTTTTTTAGGTAAGTACAATGGAACTGGTAAAATATAAAGATACTCTGTACGGTAAACATGATGGGCTATTTGTATGGGATTCTGTATGGGAAACATTTCGCCCGATAAAACAGATCGGATGGAATGGTTCTGTAATCACACATGTATATATGTACACAGATTTATTAGATCCTTGGTACGGATTCGGATCTCCTGAAATGCGTGAAAAATGTCGTCAACTTACGGAGACCACAGATCGAGAAAAGTATGGAACTGACTTATCAAATTTTATGGATTCTGAATGGTTACGCGACAGAAAAATTCCTCTGTTACCATGTGCCCCACGTGATGCTAAAACATGGTCGGGTTATCTAAATACAATGGGATTACGCAGAAAAACTATACGTCGCGATTATCTTCATAAAACGAAAAAGCGGGTTTAATCCACTTTTTACTTTGTTTTCTTTGTTTTGCTGTTTGTTTTTTACCAGCAGATGAACCACCAAAGGGGGCCCAACAGTTTCTTTCTTTCTTCAAGTCTCTTCCTCTCTTCTGCTTTTGCAGCTGCCTTGATAGCAGCCAATTGCGCTACTGTAGGTAATGACTCCAGATAGGCAAGCTCGGCTGCGTGATGAGCGCACATGACTCCTTGGACCTTACCGCAATCGCAGTTCATAAATCCGTCGGCCATTTGTCTCTGTTTGACAGCATCATTTCTATAATTTTAGAATCCGTTTTACTCCACTCTAGGAATGGGGTAAGATTCTGGTTTATTATAGGTGACTTCATCAAAAGATAATTGCTGAGGATGCCCAATATTTGGATTGCCGTGATGTTTTTCAATATAAGGGATTCGTCGAAGGGCATCACCTAATTTACCCGGACGACCGAATCTACCATCTTGAGATACTTGAGGACCGCTAATTGCTGTTCTGAAATCTGCTCGGATAGGACGAGAATTTCTGTTTCCATGAGGAATTAACTTTACTAAATGATTTGCGTCTGTCATCGTAGTTGTACATGTTGTAGACAAAGGATTCTGAGATCCATAACTAGATCCAGGAGCGCCATTCCAAGATTCACGAGATTGTACACCTAGACGATCTAATGCCGGATTACGAACAACTAGTTGAGTATTTCCTTGAGGTTGAAATAGAGGGTATGGTGTTTGGTAACCTTGGTTTAATCCTACCGTTCGTCCATCAAAATTTCCACCAGCGTTGACAATTACGGAAGGTGCTGGACTAGCACGAATCGCACAGGGAATTGATACGCGTTGTACAGTTTTGATAGATGAAAAAAAATCAGCACCAATTGAGCGAGCTCCAAGTGTTAGAGTATAAAGTGATGCGTCTTGTACACGTCCACCAGCCCCAGATCCAGGATACGAAATTGGCATTTTTCTGTTTGCTTTATTTTCATTAATCGCTAAAGGAAGGAACGGATCGGACTGATTGTTAATTACGTGATCTGTAGGACGCCGAATCGAGGATGCTCCTAATTTTGTACGTTCAGTGTATGTAGAGGCATCACCAAGAGCCATTCGACGATCAAAAATGACAGCCTGATTCAGCTGTCGAGTTCGTAAATAATCAGCATAGGACATCTTTGTGTTCTACGAGGATTTTATTAGAGGTCAACGTGGGTTAACAGATGTCGTCGGCAACAAGTTCTCGTAACTCCAAGTTCATCCAAAGCTTTTCCATGAGGAGATTTTACTGTTGATTGGGTCAAATATGTCAGCTTTTCATCCTTAGTTAGTTCACGAACTTTTTCCAAATAAGCCAGCCACTTTCCGGCGAGGACGTTATTGCATGATACACAGCGAACAGGAATAATCATTTTTCCTCTTTCTTATTTGATTGACTCTAATCCATTTTCGATGCTCTAAACAAAGGAATGAAAGACACATTTTTGGCATCGGGGTTAGCAATCTTATTTGCTTTAATTCTTTTATCCAATTGGAGATTTAATTCGACTTTACATATGCTGTCTATGTTTGGACGTCCGGCTGCCTCAATCTTTATTTTGGGTTGTGTGGCAGTTCTATTTTATAAAGACTTCCCTCTGACAGGTCTAGTAGCTGGTTTGCTTTCCGTCTATCTATTGAAAACGGTCTGGACAACTTGGCCCCGATCAGATGAAAAAAGATTACATCAAGAAATGGCTAGAGATCAAGCAAGATGGAATACTATTGATACCCAGTTTGGTAATAAGACCGCCGTTCACGATTCTCCCGTAGTGATGGTACCTCCTGACCCGTTTCCAGAAATGTTAGTCTTTCCTCCAAGATCCGAAACATTACAAGAAATGTGTGGATAGTCTTGCGACTACCTTGTGTGGAGCCCCCTACCATATCACAGCCAATTCAGAGCATGACCAGTATTCTGATCCACCACCTGGTAGACGACGATGTACAATAAATGGCAACTTGCGTTCCAAAATTTCACGTTTAGCTAAGTTCCAAATAAATTGAGTACTTGCTGTATCAAGTCCTTTAATTTCAACAAGTGGTTTTGATCCTTCAGCCAGTTGTTGAGCACGCATTCCTAGAAGTACAGTATATTCGTACTTGGAATAATACGGTAATGTTTTGCGTTCTGTTGTCACAACATCTTCGCGTTGTACAGGAATGACTTCCGGGTGCAGAATTCGAGATGTTTCACGAAGAGCTTCCATTTATACTTATTTTACTCCAATACATAAACACATCCATTTTACAAAAACGGAAAAAATTTAATGTGTGCTCAGTTCAGTAAAAAGATGAAACGACATGATCCTATCGGAATTCGTTTCTTACGTCCGATAGTCAAGGTAACAAAGACTATCACCGAAAATGAAATAAAGATTCCTGTAAAAAAACAGAAGCTTAATACGGAAGAACCCAAAATGCCACCAATACCTAACTAGTTTGTGCGTTTTGTTTCCATGTTGTGTCGCAATTTGCGCATTGGTACATCCAAATGACATTTTGGCGATCGATTTTTACTCCTACAACGTCTCCTTTAGTTCCAGTTCGTGAAGGACATTCTGGAGCAGGACACTGAATTTCAGTAAACCGAGGCAAAGTAGGATCGTGTTTCAGATAAGGATTTAGTACAAGTTTTGCTGAAGTATCCTCACGGAGAACATGTTCGTAGACTACAGGATGGTCAGGACTGATTTTTTCTTTGTATTCACATTTACGACAATTCTGAACAGCGAAGGGATCTCCCTTTGAAGAATCTTCTTCGATAGAGTACAAGACATTCTTACACAATGGACAGAACTTCATTTTTAGTATTTCAGAGGAATACTTATTTGGATCCATTTTCAAAAACGGACTGAACTAAGAATTAAGAAAACATAATAACAATGAAGGCAATTAGTTTGTTTTCTGGTGCTGGCGGGGATTCTATTGGTCTAGAAAATGCTGGATTAGATGTCATAGCATTTTCTGAATTTAATCGAGACGCTGTACAAACACATTTAGAAGCATTTCCAGACTCTAAATGGTTAGGTTCTTCTGTCAAAGGGGATATAACAAAAATACCTGATTCTGAGTTCCAGTTCCAAAATATTAAACTAATCTTTGCTGGATTTCCTTGCCAAGGATTTTCAAACGCAGGAAAAAAAGATGTTTCAGATCCAAGAAATAAACTATTTTATGAATTTCTTCGTGTTGTAAAACTGGTTCAACCTGAATGGATAATGGGAGAAAATGTTTCAGGTCTTCTGACTCGTAAAACTGATGATGGTCAATCTAAGGTTATTGATGTAATCCAACAAGAATTCGCATCTATTGGGTATACCTTATCTTGTAAAGTCTATGATGTTTCTGAAGCAGGAGTATCTCAATCTAGAAAACGTCTTCTTCTGATTGGAAATCGTCTCAACATTCCTTTTGCTATGCCTCAATTTAATTTGCCAAAGCAAGGTATTCGTCAATATATTGAAGAATCATTGGAAGGTGCCCTAGAAACTTCTTTAGATCCTCCTCCAGAATGCGTGTTCCCAGTTTCCGAACATATGGAAGTTTCGGGAACTCCACACTCCTATCTTGTTCTCAAACATCCTGATTTGATCTCATTTACAAAACGTATATCTCCACACCACTCTGAGATTCTGGATTTGAGTAAACCATCTAAAACTATTATTTGTGCGTATTCCTTTCAGCCAAGATTGTACGTCTGTCTGAAAAAACCTTCAGGCAAACGATATGTACGGTGTTTGCTGAATTCAGAACTAGCACAAATTCAAGGATTTCCTAAAGATCATCCTTTTAAAGGTTCTGAAGCATCAATTAAAAAACAGATTGGTAATGCTGTTCCATCTAAAATAGTGGAACTTCTTACTCGATCTATTCTAGAAATTTGATGACAGCTTGAAAGTTCTTCTCAGAAAATTCAGGAGTGAACTGCTTACATGAATACTGATTCGCAAGACGATTATAGATCTTGAGAAACTTAGTATTTTTTGCTTCCTTGTTCATGTTCTTGATAGTTTCGCGAATAGTGTTCCATGCCAAGTTGTCACACTCTTCGTAAGAGTCTTGTCCTAGACCAATGTATAACTTCTCGACGTTTTTTGAAGTGTAGCTAATTACATACACAACATCTTTCTCAAACCAACCGTCATTCCAATAGAATGTTTCTTTCTTACCACTTTTTAGGTCAAACTTTACAGACTTAGATCCTTCAAAGAGGACAAAGTCAATCTTACTTTGTGACCCATTCAGTTGATATTTATAGAACAATCCTTCTCCCGGAGTTTCAGTGTTCGGAATGAACTTGAATCCCACCTTTTCTGCTTCTATGGCAAAACTTGCTTCTTGATCAGTTGGTGCGTTACCAAAGCCTTTCAGCAGAGATAAGTCACCCTGACGATGAAGAAATTTAATCATGTCAGGATAATGTTCCCTCAGCAATGAAGGCTCATCATTCAGTATGTTAATAAGATCAGAAATCATCTTTTTTATGTCATTCTATATCTAAGAGAAATTTTCCATTTTCAAAAACGAATTAAGACAGAAATTAATGTCTCGTCATTAAATTACGCCATGGAAGGACCGATGAATCTACAGAAATTTCTGATGGCTAACACATCTTCTACTGCGTTTACTCATACCGGACTTAAGGGCGGTAAATACTGGATTCCAGATGATAAACTTGACCAATTTTATGATCTGTACTCTGAATGGATTCTAGATGGAAAACCGGCATTCTTGGTAGAAAAGAATACGCGTATTGGATCTTTGAGAGTCGACTTTGATTTTGTTTATGAATCTGGAGTAAAAACTCATCAGCATACACGTGAACAAGTCATTTCCTTTTGCAAGGCTTATATGGCTCAAGTGGGAGAATACCTAGAACTTCCGGAAACGGTTGATCTGTACATTATGGAAAAGCGTAAGCCTACTTTTGATGAAAAGCGTAACAGAATGAAATCAGGGATACATATTGTAGTTCCTGGGTTATCAACAACAACTGCAGTTGAACAAAGTATTCGACGAAACCTTTTGAAGACTATGGATACATATTTCAATGGACTTCCACTCCAAGAGAAATGGGACAAAGTATACGATGAAGGTGTGGTCAAACGATCAGCAAATTGGATGGTTTACGGATCTAAGAAAGGAGAAGAAGAATCATTGCCTTATATGATTTCCTATACCTTGAATTACAAGGATGGTGATATTACGGTAAACACTGAAATTCCAGCAGTAACATCTCAACTAGTAAAACTTCTTTCTGTACGCAAACAGGATTCAGAGGAAACTCCATTGACTCCTAAAGCTCGTGAGATTTATACGGCAGGACAAGATCCGCTAATTTCAGGTGGACGTGCTGTAACTCCTGCCCGAGGAAGACCTGCTCAACGTGAACCTGGTTCTCGCGCATCTTCTCCGCATAGAGGTGTTCGTGCTATTGATCCAGAATATAAAGATTACTTGAAAGCTCACGTAATGAACTTGAGATCTGAACGTTCTTCAGATTATCAATCGTGGTTGAATGTAGGCATCTGTCTTCACAATATTCATCCTGATCTTCAAGATGTCTTTCTAGATTTCAGTTCACAAAATGAAGAAAAATTCAATGAAGCAGATTGTATCCAGAAATGGAACACTATTAATTTCCGTAATGATGGAGATCGTCTAGGAATTAATTCTTTGTATTACTGGTCTCGTACTGATAATCCTGAAGGATATCTAGCTATTGAAAATCAGAATGTAAGTCGTCTTCTTGAACAGGCATGTTCAGGAACAGAACACGATGTAGCTAAAGTCGTGAATGCCAAATTTCGTGATCTGTACAAATGCTGTGATTTTGGTAAGAATGCGTGGTACAGATGGGCTGGTCATATTTGGACAGAAACTGATTCAGGTGTAGATCTTCAAATCCGACTCTCTTCTGAAATCGCTTCTCTATTCTTCGGAAAGATGAACTTGATCAGCAGGGATATGGAAGAACGTAATTTGATGCGATGTGTATCTATTGAATCTAAGACCGATTGTGGAATTTGCGAATATTGTAAACTGGAACATCAACGTACAGGACTTAATAAGATCTATACAAAACTGAAGACTACAACATTCAAAAATAATGTTATGCGTGAATGTCGTGAACTGTTCTTTGATGAACAATTTACTAAGAAGATTGATTCTAACAAAGAATTGATCGCATTTAACAACGGCGTTCTAGATTTGACTACTTTTGAATTTCGTGATGGGAAACCTGATGACTATATGAGCTTCAGTACCGGAATTGACTATGATCCTGAAAGAGACTATAGAACATATCCTGAATGGGCACAGATTGAATTGTTTCTCAGTCAAGTTCTTCCAGATCCTGAAGTTCGTCTATATTTCATGAAACATCTGTCTACCTGTTTGGTAGGCGGAAACAAGGCACAGAAATTCCATATTTTGACTGGATCTGGTTCAAATGGTAAGTCAATGTTGATGAATCTGACTGCAAAAGCTTTGGGTGATTATGCGGCAGTTGTACCTATTTCATTGTTCACTCAAAAGCGTGGGAAATCTGGGGCGGCAGCTCCTGAAGTGATCAGGCTAAAAGGTAGACGATTTGTAACTATGCAAGAACCTGATGAAAAGATTGCGCTGAATACTGGATTGATGAAAGAGATCTGTTCTTGCGAAAAGATGTACGCGCGTGACCTGTTCAAGTCAGGCACAGAATTCGAAGTTCAAGCTAAGTTTCATCTTGCTTGTAATGACAAACCTGAAATCAATTCAACGGATGGTGGTACATGGCGCAGACTGATGGTTATCAACTTTACTTCCAAGTTTGTTGAGAAACCAGTAGAATCATTTCATTATCCGATTGATGAAACTATTCAGCACGCAGTAAATTCTGTAGGCTGGGCAACACCGTTTCTCTCGTATCTGATTTCAACGTTCAAGAATGGACACGGTTATCATAAACTGGTTCCTCCTGGAAAAGTTATGGAATATACTACA
>Ga0315905_10001641_pt1 | contig 23908 bp, 27 predicted proteins | sample LakEriMetagenome_5_FD_203522 | JGI IMG/M metagenome (GOLD analysis project Ga0315905, IMG submission 203522) | Freshwater fungal communities from buoy surface, Lake Erie, Ohio, United States - Buoy 4 MA121 | ecosystem: Environmental > Aquatic > Freshwater > Lake | place: USA: Lake Erie, Ohio...
TGCTCCTGGTCGATGACCTCGGGCAGGAGGCCCCGAGCGACCAGGGCGACGTCGTGGCGCTGATCAGCGACCGCCAGGCCGAAGGGCGCCCCACGCTGGTCACCTTCGGCTTCCGCCTCGACGACCTCGCCCCCCGGTACGGCGCGCACTTCGAGCGGCGGCTGGTCGAGGGCGCGGCGCGCGTCGACCTGGGAGGGGGTGCCTGATGGGCCTCATCCTCGGCATCGACCCGGGCACCTGGGAGGGGCGCCACGGTTGGGCGCTCCTGGAGGCCTCGCCAGGATGCCCTCCTCGCTGGCTCTCGGCAGGCCACAGCCCCTCCAAGGCGCTCCTCGACGACCTCGCGCCCCAGGTCCCGCTCGGCCTGCGCGTAGCGCTGGAGACGGCGGCTGGGTACGTCTGGCAGCACTACAAGGGGGCCGACCTGCTCTCGATGAACAGGGCCGCGGGCTACCTGCAGGGGCGCTTCGAGGCCCTCGGCATCGAGGTGCTTACCCCTGCCTCGCAGGACTGGCGCCGCGTGGTGTGCGGCAAGGGCGCGGCCAGCGACGCGCAGATCGCGGCGGCGGTGCGGGCTGGCGTGCTGGGGGTGCCGGCAAGGGCGAAGGTACACAGCCTCGATGCTGCTGGAGCGGCCCTGGCGGTGGCCCGAGGGTGGCGCCCCGTGCCCCCTCAGCTGCGGCTGGCGCTGGCTCCGAAGCGGCGGCAGGTGCGGCCGGCAAGGAAGGTGGGGTGATGGAGAAGCACGGCCTCGCGTTCTTCGACCAGATCCGCGCCGACCTGGCCGCCGAGGGCATCACCATCCGCGCCTCCGACTGGCTCCTCGAGGCAGACGACGCGCCCCCGGACCTGTGCCTCCCGCAGACCTTCAGCCGTGCACCACACGCCGAGTGGGCGATGGTTGGTTTCAGGCGCAACCGCTGCCGGTGGGGACCGCAGGCAGGCAGCTCCGACACGGGGCACGTTCACCACGTGTGCGCGCATACCCAGCGCCAGTGCAAGGTGGAAAACAATGGCTAAAAAGCAGCCCCCGCCCCCGCCAGAATCCACAGGCGCGCGCGCGCCAGCGCCTCCTGTTTGGCTGCGGGTGCGAGCCATCCGGCTGCACCTGGAGGCCGGCACCTGGAGCGGTGAGGTAGAGCGCGAGCTGGCCGAGGAGTGGGGGCTCGACCCGGCGGTGGTCCGGCGCCACGCGGCCGAGGCTCAGCGCCAGCTGGAGGCCGTGCTCGACGCGGGCGCCGCCGCCAGGCAGATCGAGGCGGACCTCTCCACCGCGATCCAGACCGCCTTTGCCCAGGGCGACATGGGTGCCGTCCAGCGGCTGCTCGAGACCCGGCTCAAGCTCCACGGGATCGGCGCCCATCGCGACCCGAAGAACGACCCGAAGCCCACGGCGGCTGCGGTGCCCACGCCTTCCGGAGAGGTGCCCTTCTGGCTCAAGAAGAAGGGCCCGAAGGAGGCGTCGTCGTGAGCCCGCTGGCCCCTCTCTTCATCCCCGGCCTGCGCGTGGAGTTCTGGCAGGTGCCCGGTTCGACTGACGTCGCCGTCATGGCCAACGGCAAGCCCGTCCGCGTTCTCACCGCGGCGCAGTACGAGGAGTTCCAGCGGCGCGTCGCCGCCCTCGGCAAGGACCTTGACGAGAAGGCTGGACGTCGACCATGAGCATCAACGCGTACAACGTGTATCAACGTGTCGTGCTATCCTGCGACCTCATGCACATCCCCAGCTCCATCTTCATCGACGGCAAAGAGTTTCAGGTGGGCTTCGACCGCTGTAGCCCGCCGTCTGGCGACGAACTCAAGGCCCTCTCCGAAGAGGTGCAACGGCGCATGAACTGCTTGAGGGCGCTTCGGGAGGAAGAGGAGAGGGCGCGCGACCACGCGCAGCGCATCGCGTTGGTCATCAAGGAGGAGGAGCGCCAGCTCGACCGGGCGCGCACCGTGCTGAGCGTTCGCGCTCACGGCCTGCCCCTGGTGGAGCGGGAGGGCTGATGCTTTTCACGGACTTCCTCGAAGAGCTGGGCGTGAGGCTGGAGGCCGGTCAGCGGGCCTTCTGCCGCGTCGCCTTCGACGGGGTCCAGGTGGCCGACCTCCAGGGCGAGGACCGCGGCTGGGCGATCAAGATCTTTGGCGACCTGCCGCGGATGCCCGACGAGGAGTGGGCGTTCGTGCGGGCGGTGATATGCATTGTGGCCGGGGGGCGCAGCGGCAAGACGTACCTGTGCAGCCTGCGCATCCTGTACCTGGCCCTGACCCTCGACCTGGAAGGCAAGCTGGCCCCGGGCGAGGAGGCCGTCGCGATCATCCTGGCGCCGCGGCTCAAGGAGGCGCAGCTCAGCCTCAAGTACATCGCCGGACAGGCGCGCAAGAACCCGGACATCAAGCGCCTGATCGTGGCTGACACGGCTGATCAGCTGGTGCTGCGGCGCCCCCAGGATGGGCAACTGGTGACGATCACACCACAGGCCGCTGGCGCGGGCGGCGTGAGCGGGCGAGGCAAGACGCTGATCGCCGTGCTGATGGACGAGACCTGTTTCTTCCGGGACGCGTCGAGCGGGGTGGTCAACGACGATGCGATTTTTGACGCGGCTGAGCCCCGCGTGATCGAGGGAGGTCAGACGTTCGTGTCGTCTACGCCGTGGGTGGCCCGAGGGCTGCTCCACCGGAAGTGGAAGGAGAACCACGGCCACCCGAAGACGGCCCTCAGCGCCCACGCCAGCACGCGAAACATGCGCACGAACGCCTTGCAGCTGCGCAAGGTGGACAACGCGTACAAGAAGGACCCGAGGAACGCGGCCATCGAATTTGGCGCCGAGTGGGGGTCGACCACGGTGGAGCTCTTCTTCACCGACGCCGAGCTGGACAGCCTGTTCGATGGGTCGGCGCCCCCGCTGGGCACCTTGCCCCGACCTGGCTCGACGGTCGCAGCTGGTGGCGACCTGGGGTTCGTCCGGAACAGCTCCAGCCTGGCGATCGTCGTTCAGGCCCGCGGGGTTGTGAGGCTGGCGCACCTCGAGGAGCACCAGCCCCCCAAGGGCCAGAAGCTGCGCCCCAGCGTGGTCTGCAGGGGTTTCGCCGAGACCCTGGCGCGCTACGGATGCGCCGGCCTTGTAGCCGACCAGCACGAGCGAGCCAGCCTGGAGGAGTACCTGTCCGACGCCGACCTCTCGGCCTACGACGCCCCCAGCTCCGTCGACGCCCTCGTGGCGCTGCGGGCAGCGGTGCGCGAGGGGCGCGTCAAGGCCCCGGTGCCCTTGGAGCAGACGGACGAGGAGGCGCCAGCGGACCTGCCCGGAAGGCTCCGAGAGCAGCTGGCAGGCATCCGGCAGAAGCGGACGGTGGGAGACGGCCTGGCCGTGGTCCTGCCCACCGCGCTCGATGGCAGCCACTGCGATCTGGCGGTGGCGTTTGCCCAGGCAGTCTGGGGCCTTGGTGCCGTCGGTGGCGCCGAGGTGGACGAGGAGAAGGAAGAAGACCTATGGGAAGAACGTCATCAGAGAGAGGTTGCCGCCCGCGAGCGGCGGCTCAGGGCCCGGCAGGAGCGCAGCTGGTGAGCGAGGTCGTCGCCCTCGCCACCGCAGCCCGCGCGGCAGGGGTCACCCACCTGCGCATGCGGGTCGGCCCCGTGCGGGAGTTGATCCTGCTGCCCCCCGACCCGCCCGCCGATCCCTCTCCGGCAGAGGCGACGGTCGACCTGGAGCTCCAGCGTCGTGAGCGTGAAGCGCGGCTGCGGGGTGGCTCGTGAGGAGCCGCAACGAAACCCGCTGGTGGAGGGCCGAGAGTCACCACCGCTACGACGTGCTGAGGACGGCGCTGGACGACGTGTACCGCACCAGCGATGCCCGCTTCTGGAGCTACGACCGGGCTGTCCGGCTCTTCGCCGAGAAGCTCGAGGTGGTGATCGGCCGCAACCTGGCGACCCCTGCGCGGCTCGACTTCAACCTGACGCGGACCCTGGCCCTGACCGCTCGGGCGCACCTCACGGAGTACGCCCCGCCGCGCGCCGCGATCTACACGGAGGGCGGCAGCTGGGAGCTACGCCAGCGCGGACAAGCGCTGCAGAAGTGGGTCTCGGCGGCGGTGCTGTCCGCCGACATGGACCGCACCGTACGGGAACTGGCGTCGGTGCGCTGCGCCGTCTTCGGTGACGGCCCCCTGCGGGTCGGCTCTCGCTGGGGGCGCATCACCGTCGACAGCGTGAGGCCCTGGGAGCTGCTCGCCCACGAAGAGGACGAGCGCGCCGGCGACCTCCGCACGCTCTACCACCTGCGCGACGAGGACCGCGGCGTGCTGAGCCACCTGTTCCCCGACGCCGAGCACGTCAAGGCGATCGACGACACCGACGGCTCGGGGCTGCTCCCCTGGGGCAGCTACAGCACCACCTACGGCCACCGCAGCCACCGGATCCCGGTGCTGGAGGCCTGGCACCTGCCCAGCGCCCCCGGCGCCGACGACGGCCGCCACCTGGTGGTGGTCGAGAACCACGTGCTCCTCGACGAGCCCTGGACCTCCTCACGTTTCCCCTTCGCCTGGTGGCGCTGGACGCGCCCGGTGGGCGGCGGCTTCTGGTCGACGGGCATCGCCGACAGTGTGGGTGAGTTCCAGCGCCAGATCGCCGTGCTGCTCCAGCGGCTGCAGCAAGCGATCGATTTGACCACCAACCCCCGGCTGCTGGCGCCGCGCGCGTCTCGGCCCACGCCGTGGCCCCCCACGAACGAGATCGGCGGGATCACCTGGTACAACGGCAACACCCCGCCGATGTGGGACGTGGCCCGCGCCGTCTCCCCCGAGATCGCCGGGCAGATCGAGCGCCTCTGGGGGCAGGGCTTCCGGCAGGAGGGGATCAGCGAGATGGCCGCCATGGGCGTGAAGCCCGCGGGGCTCAACTCCGGCGAGGCCCTGCGCGTCTACGCGGACAAGTCCTCCGGAAGGCTCGCCTCCTGGTCGATCGCCTGCCAGGAACTCTACGTCGAGAGCGCGCACCTGAAGCTCGAAGAGGCCCGGCGCCTCGTGGCCGACGACCCCGAGTTCTCCGTGGTCTACCAGGACGAGCAGCAGCAGTCTGTCGAGCGCATCCCGTTCGCCGACGTCGACCTGGACGAGGACAGCTACGTCATCCGCTCCGGCGCCGTGTCGTCGCTGCCGGACTCCCCGGCGGGGCGCCGCGCGCTGGTGGCGGACATGCTCAGCACCGGGCAGGTCACCCCCGAGCAGGCGCGACGCATGGTTCGCGACCCGGACACCGACGCCGAGCAAAACCTGCTCGACGCGCGGGTGAACTACCTCAAGAAGATCATCGAAGACATGCTGTTCGGGTCGGGCGCCTACACCCCGCCCGAGCCCATGGATGACCTCGCCGGCGCGAAGGAGCTGATCAAGAGCTACTACGCCCGCGCCCGCGCCGAGGGCGTCGACCGCGCGCGCCTCGCTGCGGCCCGAAGGTGGGCGGCTGCGGTCGTCGCGCTCGAGACGCCACCCCCGCCCCCGCCGACTCCTGGAGCCCCGCCGGGAGCGCCGCCGATGCCCCCGGAGGGCGCCCCACCCATGCCGCCCATGCCCCCTCTTCCTGAAGGAATGATGCCATGACCGTCGAAGCCTCCGCCCCCACCACCGACACGTCCGCCTCTCCTGCCTCCGAGGCCCCAGCCGCGCCCGCGGCCTACGGCCCTGCGGCCATCGATCGGATCGTCAGCGCCCACCGTGCCGCCGTCGAAGCCAAGAAGGCGCCCGCCAAGAGCGAGGACGACGAGGACGAGGACGACGACGAGACCCCCGCGGCGCCTCCCGCGGCGCAGCCGCAGGGGAAGAAGCGGACGATCGGCGCCAAGATGAAAGAACTGCGCCAGCAGCGCGCCGCCCTCCGCCAGCAGCTGGCCGACCTCCAGGCCAAGCTCCAGGCCCCCCAGACGTCTCCGTCCTTCGACCCGGAGGGCTTCAAGAAGAGCCCCCTCAAGGCCCTCGAGCAGCTCGGCCTGGACCGAACGGAAGCGCTCGACCTGATCCAGAAGGACGCGCTGGAGACGGGGGGCCTCCCGCCCGCCGTGGCGAAGGCGCTGGACCGGATCCAGAGCGACCTGCAGCAGGCCCTGAAGCGCAACGAGGAGCTGGAGAAGCGCCTCGCCGAGCGCGAGGAAACCGAGCGGCACGAGGCCGGCGTGCGCGCCCTCAAGACCGAGGCCGCGGACCTCAAGAAATACCCCGAGTTGGAGGGCTACGAGTGGCCCGATCTGGAGGGGGCGATCTACCAGGCGATCGAGTTCCTGCGCGCCAGCGGCAAGGGGAGCGCGACGGCGCAGGAAGTGCTCGGCCTGGTCAACGTGGCCTTCGGTCAGCATCACGCGAAGATCGCCGCGCGAGCGAGCAAGAAGGCGCCTGCGCCCCCCGCGCCTCCTGCCCCCGAGCCGGCGCGCAAGGGCAAGGCGGCGCCGCCCCCGCTGCCCCCTGTCACCCCGGGGCCGAAGGGCAAGGTCCGCCTCCCGACGCGGCAGGAAATCCAGCTGCGCGTGGAGCGGGCTAGCGCTCGCTGACGTCCTGTGCGATCCTACTGATCGCAGGCCACAGCCTGCTCTCGCCGCCAGCCTCCGGCGCCGTCTCAGTCGGTCGAACGCTGCCTCCGCCCTGCCGCGGACTCGCCCAGCGACCTCGACTCTCAGACCTGGAGACGGCCCATGGCCCTCGGTCCCGAAGACCTCCTCACAGCGGCAAATTCTCTCAAGAGCGTCTACTCCCCCGACGAACTCAAGCTCGTGATCTGCAAGAAGCGGCCCTTCATGGCCGCGATCCCCAAGGTCGATGACTTTGAGGGAGACGACTACAAGCACACCGTTCAGCACGGCTACAACCAGTCGGCGGGCCCCACCGTCGCGGTTGCGCGCAACACCATCTCCACCAACTCGGAGGAGCGGTTCACCGTCGACCGGAAGCAGTACTACGGGTACGGCAAGATCAGCCGCGAGCTGATCCTCGCGACCCGCAGCAAGAAGGGCTCCGTCGCCAACAAGTACAAGCAGGCGATGGACTCCATGATCATGTCGCTGGGTCGCTTCCTCGACTACGGCGTCTGGTCGAACGGAGGCGGCGCCTACGGCCGTCTCGACGCGGTCGGCGTGGCCGGCGGCCTGCTCAACACGCAGGTGCGCCTTGCCAACCCGGCGATGGCGCTCTGGCTGGAGAGCGACATGCAGCTCCAGTTCTCCGCGAACAGCGGCTACGGCCCGGTCACCACCGTGCGCCAGCCCGGCGGCGGCGCGGAAGGCGCGGCCTCCACCGGCATCACGCTGACCATCCTCGCGGTCAACAAGCGCACCGGCGTCATCACCTTCACGGCTGCTGTCCCCGTGGCTGTCGGCGAGGTGACCGTCAACGATTTCATTTTCCGGCGCCAGACCAAGGGCCTGGTGATCGACGGCGTGCGCGGCTGGATCCCCCAGGACGACACCACCGCCGCCGCGGCCTACCTCGGCGCGACCCGCTCCAGCAACACCGAGCGGCTCTCCGGGCACCGCTGGCTCGACGTGCTCGGCACCTACGCGGAGACGATCCGCGAGGGCTGCGCCCACTTCGCGAACATGGGGATGGATGCCTCGAACATCTACATGAACCCCATGTCGATCACGAAGATCGAGGCGAGCGAGCGCGAGCGCGTCACCACGGTCGACGTGGGCGACCTCGAGATCGGCTTCGAGACGATCAAGTTCAAGACCGCGATCGGTGACCTCGACCTGCAGAGCGAGGTCGCGGTGCCCCCCGGCTGGGCGTTCGTGACCAACCCGAACAGCTGGGCGTTCAAGCACCTCGGCGACATGGTCGGCTTCTTCGAGGAAGCGGGCCTGCTTCAGCGCGTGGTCGGCGAGGACAACTACGACTTCGAGGGCGGCGGGTACGGCAACCTCGTCTGCGAGCTGCCCGGCAACAGCGGGTGGATCAAGGTCGACAAGCTCGCGGCGGAGTTCTGATCATGGCCAACCAGCCACACTACCCGCTGCTGGCGCGCCAGGAAGCCGCGCGCACGATCTGGGGCTCCTGGATCTGCAACAACGCCTCCAACCCCGACGCGTCGACGATCGAAGGCGTGGGGATCAAGGCCGTCACGAAAACGGCCAACGCCGGGGAGTTCGAGGTCGAGCTGGACGACGACTATTTCGCCGTCGGCCCCATCCTTGGCTTCAAGAGCCGCGACGACGTCGAGCCCGCGGCTTCCTGCACCTTCCACTTCCCGAACGCCTCCACGCTCACCTCGACCCGCAAGTTCCTGGTCGAGTACCAGCAGGGCGGCACCGGCACGAACCGCGTGAGCGGCAACAACGTCCGCATCGGGTTCATCCTCTTCGCCATCAACCGGAAGCTGGGGCTCTGACATGGACCTCCTCGCCATGATCAAGAAGCGCCCGAAGGGGGACGCTCCGCCCTCCAAGAGCGACGGCTACGAGGCCGAGATGGACGACGCCGAGGACGACGCCGAGGAGGTCGAGCTCGACGGCCCCGCGCTAATGGAGAAGATGCACAAGTCCTGCAAGGCCGGCGACTACGAGGGCGCCTTCGAGGCGCTTCGCATGGCGGTCGACCTCGCGGCGGAGGAGGAGTGATCGATGGCCGTGGTGACGCTGGCCACGCTGGTCGCCAAAGCCCGGAAGCGGGCGGACATGGTCAACAGCACCTTTCTCTCGGATGCCGAGTGGAAGGAGCTGGTGCTATCCGGCGTCCAGGCGCTGCGCCAGCGCCTCCACGGCGCCGGGCAGGAGTGGGAGCGCCTCACGGCCGAGATGGACACCGTCCCCGGCCAGGCGCTCTACAACCTCCCGACCGACTTTTACCGGCTCCAGGCGCTGATGGCGAACCGGGTGCAGCTCGTGCCCGGCGCCACCCCTGGCACCTGGTACGCCCACGACAGCGACGCCACCGGGTGGATCCCTCTCTTCCCCTTCGAGCTCGCCGAGCTGCCGCAGCTGCTCAGCCGCACCGACGGCCGCGCCGAGACCGCCAGCTACCGCCTTCGCGGCGTGCGCGAGGAGGTCGGGAACGTGTCCCCGGTCACGACCCCGGTGCGCAAGATCGAGATCCGGCCCACCCCGCGGCAGGCCTTCACGCTGCGGCTCGAGTACCTCCCCCTCACGCTGCTCTCTACCAGCGACACGGCTCCGATCGAGGGTCTCGACGGGTTCGAGGAGATCCCGGTCCTGCAGGCGGCGATCTACGCCCTGGACCGCGAAGAGACCTCCTCGACGCACCTGAAGGAGTGGCTGGCGCGCGAGGAGGCACGGCTCGCCGAGGTGGCGAGCGCCCAGGACATGGGCCGCCCCGAGCGCGTCGTCGACGTCTACAGCCAGCAGCACGGCACCGTCATGGACGGCGGCCCGCTCGGCTACGGCTACGGGCGCCGCGGGCGCGGGTGGTACCCGTGAGCGGCGCCGGGCGCGACCAGCGCACCGGGCTCGCCCCGGAGGATCAGCGCTACGATCAGCTGCTGGCGGACCTGCAGCGGCTGCTCCGCGACCCGCTCACCCGGGGCCTCACCCTCGAAGGCCTCGACCTGGTGGCCGGCGCCAACGCGATCGCGCACCGGCTGGGGCGCGTGCCGCAGGGCTGGGTGCCGCTCCGCGTGACCGGCGCCAACCCCTTCAGCGCGCGGGAGACGGCTCGCGACAACCGCTTTCTGACCCTCGACGTGGTGGCCCCCTGCCGCGTCGATCTGAGGGTGTTCTGATGGCGCTGCAGAAGGCGCTCGTGCCGGTGCTGCTGAAGGGCGGCCTGGCGCAGGACACCGACGAGATCGCCCTCGGCCTCGGCGAAGGGTTCGTGCTCGTCGAGAACCTCCGTTACGACCGGGGCGGCGTGCTGAAGAAGCGCGACGGGTACGAGCCTGTCGCCGCCGACACCTTCCGCGGGCTGAGCACGGTGCCCACCGACAAGGCCCGCAGCCTTCACGCGCATCGCGGCGCCCTCGTCGCCGCCCTCGGCTCTCGCGTGGCCACCTACACGCTCAACGGCTGGGCTGACCACGGCCTCAACGCCCCGGGGACGCTGCGCCGCACCTCGGCCGTGCGCATCCCCGAGGCGAGCCTGGAGAACGCCCAGGTGGTGGCGAACGACACGTTCACCGTCGTCACCTGGCTGGCCAGCGACTTCTTGCTCTACAAGCAGTTCGACACCGTGACCGGCGCCGTCCTCCAGGACGAGCGCATCCTGGTGGCGGGCGGCGTCGTCCGGCACCGCGCCTTCGAGTGCGGCGGTGACGTGGTGGTGGTCTACTACACCACGACGACCGAGCTGCGCGCCTTCCGGCTCAAGTTCAACTACAGCTCGGGCACCGTCGTCAGCCCGGACCTCGTGCTCGACACGGTGGCCCACGATGGGCCCTTCGACGCCGCGGCGTCGGTGGGCGAGCCCGGCGTGTTCTACGTCGCCTGGGTGGTGCTCCGCACCGGGGTTCGCGTGGGCAAATACACCGTGCCGGGCGGGCCTCCCCTCGGCGCCCTCACGCTCACCGCGGGCCCGCTGACGCATGCGGACCCGGACGCCTCCGGCTGCGGGCTCGGGCTCTACAACAACGGCGACGTGTGGGTCGCCTGGTCGCAGCTCACGGGCGCGGTCTTGAGCATCCGCCTCGGGCGCTGGACGCCCTCGCCGTTCGCCTTCGCCGGCGCCACCACGGTCCACACCCCGGGCATCCCCGCCGCCTCGCACGCGAACCGGCTGGTGGTGAGCTACGACGGCTGGGTCGGCTGGGCCAACGCTCCGGCGGGCGGGGGGTTCCAGCTCTGCGACTCGGCGGGCCTGGCCACGGGCAGCCGCGCCATCGTGTACCGCGCGGTGCCCCAGTCGCGGTTCTTCCGCCACGACGCCGCCGACTGGATCTTCCTCGGCGAGGCCGACACGTACTTCCTCGTGCGCCCCGACCAGGGGCAGGACCTGCCCCGCACGGTCACCTACCACGGAGCGACCTGCCTGGACGTGGCCGGGGGAACGCTGGCGACGCACCCCTTCGGCGAGGTCGAGCTGCTCGGCGCCGCGCGGTTCCGCTGGGCGGCGCTGGTGCGCACCGGCGTCGTCAGCCCCAGCAGCACCACCACCAAGGGGCGCAAGGGCGTCGACCTGGTGGACCTCGATCTCGACCCGAACCAGGCGCCGGTGGTGGTGTCCTGCGAGGCGAACGGCTGCCTCGTGACCGGCGGCGCTCTGGCCTCGTGGTTCGACGGCCAGCAGGTGACGGAGCAAGGGTTCCTCCGCCCGCCGCTGATCGAGCTGACGACGGTGGTGGCGGGGCTCGGCAGCATCGAAGGCGCCGACATCGCCCCCGGCATCCACAACGTCTACCTGTACCGCGCCTGCTACGAGTACCAGGACGAGCGGGGCCTCTGGCACGTGAGCGAGCCCTCGCCGCCGGTGGCGGTGAGCGTGACGCTGGCGGACACCAACGCGAAGATCGTCCTGCAGCTCGCGCACCTCCTGGCCACCCGGCGCGGCGACGTGCCCTGGCCCGGCGGACGCAACGCGCGCGTCGCGGTCTTCCGCTCGCTGAAGAACAACCCGGACCCCTCGGGGCTCCTCGGGCCGTACTACCGCATCACCGACCCGAACGGCGCCAACCTGCCGAACGCGCGGGGGCAGAACTTCCAGACCTACGAGGACACGCTGAGCGACGCCCAGGTGCTCGCCCTCGGCTTCGGCCAGCTCTACACCGACGGCGGCGTGCTGCCGAACCGGCTGGTACCGTCGCTGCTGGCGGTGACGACCTGGCAGGGGCGCGTGTGGGGCGTCAGCGGCGAAGACCCGCGCCAGATCGTCTACACGCAGGAGCTGCTCCCCGGCGAGGCCCCCGGCTGGAACCCGTCCGAGCTGTTCGTCCAGGTCGAGGAGGACGCGACGGGCGTGGCCCCCGCGGGCGGGAGCCTCCTGATCTTCACCCGGCGCCGCATCTACGCCCTCTCGGGGCTTGGCCCCACGCTGGCGGGGCAGGGGGCCGACTGGCGCGGCCCCACCGTCGTCAGCGAGGCCGTGGGCTGCGTCGACGCGCGCTCGATCGTCGACTTCCCCGGCGGCGTCGTTTTCCTGGCGGAGCAGGGGTTCCACCTCCTGCCCTCGCCGCAGGCCACGCCGGTCTTCCTCGGGGGGCCGGTGCTGCAGCTCACCCGCGACTACCCCGTGTGCCGCGGGAGCGCCCACGACGAGGCGAACGGGCGGCTGCTCTGGACGATGGCGCGCACCACGGGCCAGAGCCTCACGCTGGTCTTCGATTACCTCCGCAACGCGTGGATGGTCTGGACCCCCGCAGGCACGTCCTCGACGCGCTACCCGGGCCCCCTTGCGGTCCTCGACGGGCAACACTGGTACGGCAACGCCGCCGACGTGCTGCGTCAGGACACGGTCCCCACCGACGACGGCAATTACGTCCCCTGGCGGCTGATTCTGCCCTGGGCGCGGCTCGGGAACGTCGCGGGCTTCGAGCGGCTGTGGCGCGTCTGCGTCTCGCTGAAGCGCAGCGTCGGCACCAAGCTGCTGACGCGGCTGCGCACCGACGACAGCACCGCCCTCGACCAGGAGGCCGAGCACGACCTCGGCACCCTCGACGCGGTCACCGGCGAACGCCTCGTGGCCGAGACGCACGTGGCCCGGCAGAAGTGCCGCAGCGTCCAGGTCGAGCTGAGCGAGGAGCTGGTGGAGCCCTCCGACCCGACGACCGAGTCGGGGACGCTGGAGCTCTACGGCGTGGATCTCGAGATCGGGCGCAAGAAGGGGCGGTGGAAGACCGCCCCGGAGAACCGGAGGTAACCGTGCTGAAAGACATCGCCACCATCGCAGCGGGCCCCCTCGGGGGCGCCGGCCTCCTGTTCGGGAGCGACGCCGCCGGCAGCTTCGGCGACACGCTGAAGCGAGGCCGCGGGCCGGACGCCGCTGCCTACGGCTACAACTACACGCCCGAGTTCGACTGGGCGCGGGCCAACGCGGACTACCAGGCCCAGAACCAGGCGCGCACCGACATGCAGCGCGCAGCCGAGCAAGCTCGCCTTCAGGCAGAGGGGAAGCTCGGGCCATCGCTGGCTCAGCTCCAGCTCCAGGACGGCATGCAGCGCGCCGCCCAGGAGCAGGCCCAGAGCGCCGCCAGCGCCCGCGGGGGGCCCGCCGCGCAGGCCGCCGCGCGTCGCCAGGCGATGGCCGCTCAGGCAGGCTCACAGGGGGCGCTCGCCGCCGCGGCAGGACAGCAGCGCGTGGCCGAGCAGAACGCGGCCTACCAGCGTGAGCTCGCCGCCCTCCAGGGCGCGGGCCAGGTGGCGGGCCAGCAGCGCCAGGGAAGCCTTGCGATGAGCCAGGCCGAGGTGGACGCGAACATGCAGGCGGAGCGGTACCGGCAGGAGGGCCGGATGGGCTACGACGCAGCCGCCACCGGCGCGGACAAGGCGTACCGCGACCGCATGGAGCGCTTCTACGGAAAGTTTATCGATCAGGCCAGCGCCGGCGGGACGAAGGCGGTCACCGGGGGGCTGGGCTGATGCCCGCGTACACGAGCTATTCCCGGCTGCCGGACGGGCGGGTGCAGCTCACCGACGACCAGGGCGGTCAGCTCACCCTGCTTGATAGCCCCTCCGTGAAGGCGGAGATGGACCGGATCGACGCGGCGCAGCCTGCGGCGCCGGAGGTGGTGCCCGACGGGATCGTCGTGGCCCAGAGCCCGACGATGACGGCGCAGCGGGCACAGGTGCCGAACACCTTGCCCACACCTCCGGCAGAAGCGCCGGCTCCGATCGCCGGGGGCTCTCCGCTGGTGCCTCCTGCGCCCCTCGTCAACGTGGCGCCCCCCACGGGCGGCTCTCCGCTGGTGCCCCAGGCCGCCACGCCGGAGGCCCCCGCGGCAGCCGCACCGGCACCTCCGGCGCCAGCCCCGGCGAGCCCCGGCCCCATCGCGCGCGCCGGCGCAGGCTCGACGGGGCCCACGCCAGGCAACGCGGCGGCGAACCTGTACGCGGCGGCGGCGGAGGCCGAGCTTCGAGGGAGCCCGGGCACTTTCGTCCCCGGGGGCACCTTCAAGACCGGCGCGACGCAGCAGTACGCGCCAGGCCCGGACCCGGCGGCGACGGCGAGCCGCGAGGACGCTGAGCGTCAGCGCGGGCTGGTCGATCAGTCGCTGGCGTGGGTCGAGGCGCGGAAGAACCAGGAGCTGAACGAGCTGGCGCAGGCCGAGGCCGCACGCGCCGCGGAGCGCCAGAAGAAGATCGACGAGCTCCAGGCGAAACAGGCCGAAAAGCTTGGCGGCGTGCTCGGGCAGATCGACGCGAAGCGCAAGGACATCGCGGACGCGAAGCTCGACCCGAACCGGCTGATCAAGGAGATGAGCACGGGCCAGCAGGTGCTTGTTGGGATCTTCCAGCTGATCGGCGCCTTCGGCCACGCGCTGGCCGACAAGGACGGCCCGTCGCTGGCGATGCAAACGCTGGATGAGGCGCTGAAAACCGACCTGGAGATGCAGAAATACGCCGTCGACCAGAAGCGCGGCGACCTCAACACCCTCGGCGAAATCTACAAGCTCACGAAGGAGCAGTTCGGCGACGAGAAGATGGCCATGGATGCGGCGTACATCGCTGGCCTGGACATCTACAAGGCGAAGATTCAGAAGACGATCAGCGAGGCCGACGCGGCGATGGGCGTCGAGACCCAGTACGACGCCGACGGGAAAATCATCGCGGGCGCCCCTTATTCGATGCGCGCGCAGAAGGTGCTCGCGGATCTGGCGGTGGAGCAGGCGAGGCTCAAGGAGCAGCTCTCGCAGGCTGCGAACGGCCAGATCGCCCAGCAGTTCCAGACCGTCCCCGACAAGGTCGTGGGCGGGAAGGCGCCGAACTTCGCCAAGGCCGCAGAGTACCTGGACAAGGCCGAAAAGGCGGCCGGCGGCTCGGGACAACAGGTCACGTATGACGGCAAAAAGTACAAGATCGCTAGCTTCGCCGAAGCCGGGGAAGGCAAGGATCTTCGCAAAGAGCTTGGGGATATTGAAGTCCTCAAGAAGGACCTCGCTCTCCTCGAGCGCGAGTTGAGAGAACACCCCATCGACTCCAAGACCTTCAACAAATCGAAGGTGCTGGGGTTGATGGAGCGATCTACCAGCAAGGCGAACGTGGTGCTCGGCCAGGGCTCCAAGAACAACGAAGAAGCGGCGCGCTGGGAAAAAATCGTCAGCAGCGTTCTCACCAACGGCGTCGGGGCCGTCGAGGACATGCACCGGTGGGCCGACGACATGGCGCGCTCGAAGCTCGACCAGGTGAACGCCACGCCCGCCGGCGCCTCCGGTGGGGGCGGCGTGCGGCTCGGCGATCGCACGCGCGCCGTGATCGACGGCAAGCCCATCCCGATGGGGGGCGGCGTGGTCGGCATGCCGCGCCAGGGCGGCGGCGCTCCTGCCCCCGTGGTGCGCGCCAGCGGCGTCCGGGCCACCCCGCTCGACCGCGCAGGCGCCTCGCTGGTGACCGCCACGACGACCCGCGACGAGCGCACCCGAGCGAGGGCCGTCGAGACCGCGAAGGCCGCGATCAGCGACAGCGTACGCGCCAACCAACTTGGCCCCGGCGAGGCGCGCGTGGCGCTCCAGCTGGCCGAGGCCGGGGACATCGAAGGGCTCTTGAGCTTCCTGGGGCGGATGCGCGGCGCCGTGTCGACGGCTCCTCAGCCGAGCCTCGACGACTTCAACCGGCAGGTATCCAACCAACTGTTGCTCCAGGAGCTGAAGCGCGCCGGGCGGGCCTCTGAGGCGGCGCTCTCCTCTCCGGTGAGCGTCACGGTCACCACGGGGGCCGGCGGGGGCAAGAAGGGCGGCAGCGCCCCGGCGGTGAAGCCCCAGAAGCCGGTCAACCTGAGCGGGAAGAAGGGCAAGTAATGGCCGCGCCTCCTCCTCCCGCGAGCACGATCACGGTCTACGGCCCCGACGATCAACCCGTCGAGGTGCCGGCGGCGGAGGCGGCGGCGTTGCTGCGCTCGGGCCAGTACGGCCTCCCCGAGAGCGCCGCGGTCCCGGTGCAGAAGGCCGACGGCTCCTGGGAGACGGTCACCGGCGCCGAGGCGGTGCAGCGCGCGCAGTCGTTCAGCACGCGCCTCGGGAGCGCGGCGGACGTCCAGGACTACCAGAAGAGCGAGGAGTTTCGGGGGCTCGGAAACAAGGCCCTCGCAGCGGGCTCGGGTCTGGTCGACTCGGCTCTTCTCGGCTTCGGCGACGCGGCCGTGGTCAAGGGCGCCGAGCTGATCGGCAAGGGGGACGAAGCGCGCGCGTTCCTGCAGGACGCCGACCGCTACGCCCCCGGCTCGCGGATGGCCGGCCAGGCCGCCGGCTTCCTGCTCCCCCTGGTGGCCACCGGAGGAAGCTCCTCGGCTGCCACCGGGGCCAGCGTCGCCGGGCGCGCGGCGCGGGTCGCCACGGCGCTCCCTCGGGGCCTGACGGCGGTGGCCGAGGGGGCGGGGAGCCTCGCCTCTCGCGCCGTCGGTGGAGGCCTCCCCGGGCGGTTCATCGCGCCGGTGGTCAGCCAGGGCCTCGAGCTCGGCGTGTACGGCGCGGGCCAGCGGGTGAGCCAGACCGTGGTGCGAGACCCCCAGGCCGACGGCGCCGCGCTGGCAGCTGCGCTCGGGCAGGGGTTTCTCCACGGGGGTGCGATGGGCGCCGCCTTCGGTGGGGCCTTCGGCCTCGGGGGCGTGGCCCTCGGGCTCGGGGGGCGAGCCGCTCAGCGTGGCGCCGACGCCGTGAAGGGGCGGGTCGGCGAGTTCATCCAGACCACCGGGGAGCGCGTGCGAGGCCTGGAGGAGCTGGTGCGCACCGGCGAGCTTCCCGGCGCCCTCGGGGAGCGGCTGGGCGCTGGGCTCGACCAGGCCACGGGGCTCGCCGAGAAGGTCACCGGGCGCACCGCTCCCGAGGCCACGACCCTCGCCGGCAAGGCCGACCGCCTCGCGCGGACGGTGCTCGACGTCGACAAGGCGGCCGTCGAGAAGGCAATTCAGAGCACCGGGGCGACCGACAAGATCCTGCAGAAGGCCGAGAAGCTCGGGGGCTCTCGCGAGATCGCCGCGCGGCAGATCGTGGAGGACCTGCCCCGGCTCGCGGGCAAGGAAGGCAAAGTGCTCACCTTCGCGGAGCAGGCCGAGGCAGCGCAGCTGCTCCGCCGCGAGGTGGGCCAGAAGGTGGGCGACGCGCTCGAGGCGCTCGACGCTGCGGGCAAGGGAATCTCCGTCTCCGTCGTCGTCAAGAAGGCGCAGCAAGAGGTGGTGGAAGATCTGCGAAAGCTGGCCGGCGCCGAGGGCTACGCCGACCGGATCGACAGCTACCTGGCTTCGCTGAAGAGCAAGAGCACCCGCGGGCGAATGGGCCTCAAGGACTTTCACCAGCAGCGCTCCTTCCTCGACGACATGGTCTTCGAGGCAAAGGCGAGCAACAGCCCGGCGCGCAAGGGCCTGGAGCGCGTGCGGGCGATCATGGAAGAGAGCTTCGAGGCCTCGGCCTCGCGCGCGGCGAAGGCCGCAGGCAACGATGCGGCGAAGGCCTACAAGACCGCGAAGGCCGAGTATCGCGCGGCGAAATGGGTGGAAGAGGCGACGGCGAAAGGCGCGGGGCGCACCAACGCGAACCGCGCCATCGGCTTCTCGGAGCAGGTCGGCGCCCTCACCGGCGCGGTGCTTGGCGGCGGTGGTGTCACCGGGCTGGTGACCAGCGTGGCCAGCGCCGCGGCGAACCGCGCGATCAAGCAAGTTGGCGATCAAACGACCGCCGCGATCCTCCGGGAGATGCAGCTTGGGAAGCCCCTGGCGGAGGCCGTCGCGGACGTCACCCGGCGCAACGTGGGCGACAAGGTGGAGCGCTTCTTCGCCGCCGCGGAGCCGGTGCGACAGCGAGCCTCGGGGCTGCTGTCCCGGGCTCGCGAGGCCGGAGAGCGTGCGGTCGAGGTCGGCCGCGCCGCGGGGCGTGCCACCCTCGCCGCCGGGCGCTTCTCCGCGCGGGCCACGGGGCGCGCTGCGGAGGCCGCGGCGATGGCCGCTGAGTACGACCGCAGGCGCAGCGAGGTGCTCTCCGTGCGCGTCGGTGGAGCCGACAGGGTCGCAGCCACGGCGGAGCGGTTCCGCCAGATCGGCGCCTCCCCGGAGGCCGCCCAGCGCGCCGCCGAGACGGCTGCCCGCGGGGCCGAGCTCCTGGCGAAGAAGCTCCCCCCGGTGCCGCAGCGCATGCAGACGCTCCAGCCCGAGCTGAGCGCCGACCGCCCGGACCCCGCAGCGATGGAAAAGTGGCTGCGGCTGGCGAAGGTGGTGGAGCAGCCCGCGGTGGTGCTCGACTACCTGGCCGACGGCACGCTGGACCCCGAGGAGACGGAGCTTTTCCGCGAGGCGCACCCCGATACCTACCGGCAGATCGTGGACCTGGTGTCGATCAAGGTGGCCCAGGAGACGGAGGCCGGGCGTCCCCTCAGCTACGAGAAGGCGCTGGCCCTCGGGACGCTCCTTGACGTGGTGGCGGACCCCACGCTGGACCCCGCGTTCATCGCGGCGATGCAGCGCCCACCGCAGCCTCCCACGCCTCCGCTCGCGCCCTCGCGCCGCGCCGCTTCCAAGGCCCCCGCGCTCTTCGACCCACGACAGGAGATCTGATGGACCTCACGCAATTTTCCCTCGTAGACACGGACCCCGGCAACGACGTGGTGCGCAGCGACGGCACGCGCGGCACGGCGCTGAGCGACTCGCTGAAGCTCGGCGCCGTTGCCGTCGCGATCAAATTCGACGTCGGCGCCACGGGGAACCTCACCTTTGTCAACCGCGCGGGGCGGACGCGCACGATCGACGTCGCGACCTACGCGACGGGGGTGTGGCACCTGCTCCAGATCGCCCAGGTGCGCGCCACCGGGACCACGGTGGCGGCCACGGCTTTCGAGCTGGGCTGGAGCTGGTGAGATGTTCGCCTCGCTGACCTTGCTGGCGCAGCTGAGCGGAGCCGCTGCCGCGTCGCCTCCGGCGCCGCCGACCTTCGACCCCACCGACTGGAGCGGATGCACGCTGGACCTGGTGGCCGAGGACTGCGACCCGACGGCAAGCCCGGCGACGTGGGTAAGCCGCGTGGGCTCCGTCTCCTTCACCGCCAGCGGCGCCTCGCGCCCCATCGCAGGCGATCCGATGGGCGGGCAGGACACGCTGCGCTTCTCGGGGGCGCAGTCGATGACCTCGACCACGGTGCTCAGCTCCGTGCTCTCAGACCTCGACGACTGGACGGTTTTTATCGTCCTCAAGGTCAAGGGATACACGAACCTCGCCACCTTCGGAGCCTACGCCGCTGGCGATTTTTACTTCGGCGACAGCACCGAGTATTTCGTGCTTCAGGGGACCACCGCCAACAACGGGCAGGTGTTCGGCGCGAACTACAACGCGGGCGCCTACTACGCAGCGCGCCGCACGCTCGCGGTGGACACAGGAGCCGCGCTCGGCTTCCGCGGGAGCAGCGCCGCGGGGAAATCCTGGGCGGCGCTGACCGACCAGGTGGAGGCGACGGCGCAGTCATCCGCGCTCGCCACAAGCGCGGTGATCGGCTCGCTCGCGGGACAGCTCAGGATCGGCGGCGGAAGCCCCTCGGGGAAGTTCGGCAATTTCGAGGTGGCGCGTATTTTTGCCTACAATCGCGCGCTGTCCGACCTGGAATACGACGAGGTCGTCGCGGCGCTCCAGGCGTTCTACGGCCTCGGCTCGCTGGCGTGGGAGCCCACCACACCGGCGGCGCCGTCGTGGTGGCACGCGGTCGAGGCCGGTCGAATCTGGCAGGATACCGCGGGCACCGTCGCCGCGGTGAATCCGGGCGATCCGGTGGCGCGCATCGACGCTCGTGCGGGCACGAATTTTTCGCAGGCCACGGGCTCCTTGCAGCCGTACCTTGCCGCCCTCGGGGACGGCCTGGCGGTGCGCTCCGATGATGTGGACGACAACCTCGGCAACAGCGCAACCTTTGCCGCCGGGGCCAAAACATTCGCGTGCATCTTCGAGACGTTTTCGCAGCCGAGTAGCGCGGGAAACGAGACGATCCTGCGCCTCGGGACGACGCCGCAGCAGATCGCGGTGAGGCACTCGGGCCTATCCGCCTCCGGTGCCAAGGGCTTCAATTTTGCGGTGGATCGGACGAGCACGACGGGCGTGTGCATCCAGCCCACGGGCGGCGCGGCGCTGCTCTCGAATGGCATCCACACCCTTGTGATCCGCTACACCGGCGGCGGCACCACCACAGCAGCGGCCTACCGTGCGTGGCTCGACGGCGTCGAGGTCAGCTTGACGACCGGAGGGAACATGGCCGCGAGCGGCAACACCCGCTGGCTGGCCACCAGCGTCCCCGCGGAGGTGTGCAACGCATCGGTGCGCGAGTCGCTGGTGTGGCTCGAGGCCATCGCGCCCGAGGACTGCGCGGCGATGGCCGCGCGACTGGAGGCGATGCGCTCGTGATGCGCGTCCTTGTCATTCTTCGCTCTGCTCTCGACACCCTGATCCGAAAGGCACTCACCACCATGGTCACCGCTCGCACGTACCGCCTCTATCTCGCCTGCCCGCCCGCTGAACTGGCTGCGCTCCAGGCGTTCCTCTACGCCCTCGGGCGCCCCGTTGGATCCGTCGATCTGGTGCTGGAGGCCGGCGTCGACGGCGTGGCGCCGGTGCTCTACCGCGTCGGGTCCGATACATTTACCGACGAGGAAGTGACGGCGCTGCGGCCCTGGATCTCCCCGGGAGGCGCCGGGTACGCCGCGGGGATGCGCTGCCGCCGCGGGCTCAACACAGCCACCGAGGTACCGGCGCCGGATGTGGAGCCGGGCAAAATCACCGTGACGGTGATCGACGAGGGCGAGCCGATCCCGTCGGGGGTCGACTGGGACGACACTCGGCTGACTTTCCCGCGCTTCCTTGAGGAGCTGGGCGTCGCCATCATCGAGCCCGCAATCTGATGGCCCAAGGCCCTGGAGGGACCATGGCTGAGCCCACCGGAATTTTGTCTATTGCCGCCGCGGCCGTCGCTGCAGGTGGCGCGATCCTCCAGGGCGTATGGAAGGCCAAGGACGATCGCGAGAAGGAAGAACGCGCGCGCCGAGAATCCGAGGACAAAGAGGACCGAGAGGCGATCTCTCGGCGCCTCGGAGCGCTCGAGTCGAAGGTCGTCGCTCATGACATCGCAGACGCGCGCCACGACCAGGCGCTCGAGCATCTCTCGGCCCTGCTGACCGAGATACGCGACGAGCTGCGCGAGATGCGTCGGGCGCTGCTGGAGCGCCCTGGCTCCAGCCCAGGAGGCCGACGATGATCGATGCAACGAAGTACGCCCCCACCTTCCGCTCGGCCTGCACGTCGCTCAAGGGGGAGGCCTACTGCTCCCCCACGGTGGTCCAGGCGCTCATGGCGGTCTCGCGCCACGAAACGTGCTTCAGCGACTGCAAACCCTTCGTGGGGGCCCACAACTACGGCGCGATCCAGTGCGGAGTGATCGCCGACAAGGCCGGGAAATGCCCTGCCAACTGCATCCCCGCACGGGACACCTCGCCGACTGCAACCGGCGCGAGCATCGCGTACCTTGGATGCTTCCGCGCGAAGCCTTCGGCCGAAGAAGGCATCGCCGATTTCGTGCGGCTGATGACCTTCCAGCGCCCCCTGATCGCGGAGGCCTTGCCCTCGGGGGACGCGCGGCAGATCGCCTGGGCGATGCGCCGCTCGTACTACTTCGAGGGCTTCGGCAAGACCCAGGAGGAAAGGGTCGAGAACTACGCGACGGCCATCGCCAAGAACGCGAAGGTGAACGCCTCGCAGCTGCGCCAGGAGCTGCTCGTGTCCCTCCCGCCCCTCGAGGAGGAGGGCATCGGCACCGTCGACATCGCCGCCGGCTCAACGGCCGCCGGGCTGCTGATCGCAGCGCTGCTCAAGAGGATCACGAAAGGATCGCAAGAATGACCGCCTCTGGACAGAGCGTCGCCCTCTTCGCCTTTGCTGCGGCCCTGCTGCTGTTCGTGGCCCTGCGCCACACCAGCCCCGCTGGGGAGCCTCCGCCGGCCGACGCCCTCGGCGAGCTCGGCGCGGTCGTGATCGACGCCGAGCAGGCGCTGCTGGTCGGCCAGCTCGCCTGCGAAGCCCTGGCCGAGGAGGAGCGGGCCCCGTGCCTGGCTCGCCTCGACGACCTCCAGGCCGCCGTCGGAGTGGCCAGGGCGCTCCACACCTCCGGCGAGGTGTGCCGGCGCCAGGCCCAGGCCGAGTGCCTCACGGCCTCCCTGGAGCAGGCGCGCGGCGCCCTCCCCGAGCTGCGCCGCGCGATGGCGCAGGCGGCGGCGGTACGGTAGGCTCTGGCCGTGCGTTCTTCTTGTACGACCTGTCTCAAGGGCCCCGCATGAGCCGCCGCCTCATCGTCGGCAATGACGACGACGTGCTGTCCGTGGTCGAGATGCCCGCGGAGGTCATTGGCGCGTGGTGCGACGGGTACGTGACGGGAGCGGGGCTGTCTGATCGGTGGGACACCATCCGGGTCATCGACCCCGACGACCCGGCGCAGGTGGAGAAGGCAGAGCAGGAGCTGACCGGCGACGCGCTCGAACGGCTCCGCCTCCTGGCCTACGGGCTGAGGCAGCGCCCTCCGGAGGAGCCCTGATCGCGCGCGACCTCCTGGCGGACGGCTACCGGCGGCGGTAGGCTGCTCTCGTGGGCGGCGCCCGGGGGTCTGCGTAGGCGGGCCGGTGATGCGAGGCTCGGAGGTCAACCCCCGGGCCTTCTCGCTTTTAATCCGCCACCATGGTGTTAACCTGGTGCTCTCCATGGCCGACGATCACGAGCCCATCCTCAAATTCTTCGCGTACGAGCACCTGCCGGCGCACCTCCAGGAGCACTCGCGGCCCTGGTGCGAGCTGGCCCGGCGGCTCGTCGACACCCTGCCTCGCAGCGCCGAGCGCAGCGTCGCCCTCCGCAAGCTCCTCGAGGGGAAGGACGCGGCGGTGAGGGCAGCGCTCTGAAGATACCCGTGCGCTGGCGTCCGAGGAGGCCAGCGGGGAGAAGGCCCCTCCCGGAAGACCCGCAAGGGCAAGGGCAAGTCGACCCGCCTCGGGCGCCACCGTGCGCCGCAGAAGCGGACCATCGGCGGCCACCTAACAACCCCCGCTCTCGCCCCCTCACCTGCAAGCGCTACCGAGGGCCAGCCTGGGCGGGGGTTGGGCTTTTAATCCACCGCGGCGGTGCTACCCTTGGGGCTCCTCGACAAAGGCTCTCGCAAGGGAGGCACACATGCGCCCCACCCGCTAACGGCGGCCCAAGGCTATCAGTCACCCAAACCCAGCGCCCTCGATCCTCGGACCGGGGGCGCTGGCTTTTGTCACCCTCGCCACCTGGCCCACAGGTCGAGGAGGCGGAGCACCTCTGGTGGCGGAGGCTCGCGGTAGCTCATCGGCGGCGAGGCCTCCAGCCGGCCCCGTCGCAGTCGTCGCACAGCGTCCAGTGGCACCCCGGGTACCCGCATGGCTCCCACCCTGCTGGGCGCTCCGAGCCGGGCGGGTAAGGCCACGGGCGAGGGCGCGGCGCCCTGGTGGCAGGCGGCCCCACCAGGGCGCGGGCCTCCTCGATGCGCGCCTTGGGGAGCACCCACAGGCGAGTGCGGCGGTCGTAGAGCCCGCCCATCTTTTTCAGCGCTGCCCGGTGCGGGTAGGTGTCTCCCACGCCAGTCAGCACCTCCCACTCGTCGGCTCGCGTCATGGGGTGATCCTACGTCAAAACGGGATGTCGTCGTCCGAGGTCGCGGGGATCTGCTCCTGCACCGGCGGGTGGACCTCCTCCCGGTGCTGAGGGCGCCGCGGGCCACGGTGCCCCCGCTGCTCCAGCCGCAGCGCCCAGCCCAGCGCCCTGGCCGCGTCGCGCCGCGCGTAGCCCGATTTGGGGCGCCCCTTCGCGTCGACGTTGCCCTT
>Ga0315905_10001644_pt1 | contig 23877 bp, 31 predicted proteins | sample LakEriMetagenome_5_FD_203522 | JGI IMG/M metagenome (GOLD analysis project Ga0315905, IMG submission 203522) | Freshwater fungal communities from buoy surface, Lake Erie, Ohio, United States - Buoy 4 MA121 | ecosystem: Environmental > Aquatic > Freshwater > Lake | place: USA: Lake Erie, Ohio...
AAAGGGCCGGCTAACGATGCGAGGCCTGTGCGGACGGCCAGCCCACTGCGGCACGTCGTGACTACGGGGGGGGGTCAGAGTAGGTCGCCCTTTTGGCGCACGCCGGAGGAGTCCTGTGCGGGGCTCGGCTCGGTGTCCTTGAACATTGCAGGCCGACTCTTGTCGTAAAGATTTAAAAAAATGCAGGAATCCACTCCGAGCATATTAACCGAGATAAGGAGAACAGAATTTTACCCCCTTTTACTTCCGGTCGTTTCCCCCCATAGAATATGGAATTGTGAATGCGATTTACCACAATGTTTACTGCTCAAATGAGGTGTGGTGAAATCATTTGCAGGCAGGTGGTATACTGCGCAAAGCTTTAAAAAGTCACGGTTCGACCCAGACCGTGGGTCGACCGTGGCTTTTTAAAGCCCATGCGCAGGTGGTATACTGCGAAATCGTTGGGGGCAAGTGAGGGCCTGCGAAGATGGCATGTGGCGGGGAAGCTGTGGGCGAGGCCACGGCGAAAGGTCACAGTCACCCGCTGCACAAGCCGGCGCCCGTTCCCGAAAACGATGAGGAGCGCCTCGAGGTCCTGCACTCGTTAAGCCTCCTCGACACCGAGCCAGAGGAGGCCTTTGACCGCATCACTAGGGCGACGTCAGCGACGCTCAAGGTGCTGGTCTGGCAGGGGCGCTCTGTGCGCGCAGCGCGTGCCCTGCTGCGTGCCTCGCTGCGTGTGAACGCTGACTGGTCTGTCGTGTGCGCGCTCCCGAAGTTCCCCATCACGCTCGTGTCCCTGGTTGACACAAAGCGGCAGTGGTTCAAGTCTACCGTCGGGTTAGGCGTCAAGGAGACGCACCGCGACCTTGCCATTTGCTCGCATGTTGTCTACAAGGGGGACACCGATTGCCTGGTTGTGTCCGACACATGGCAGGTGAGCCTTGTGCCTGCTCGCCGCGCAGCGCGTGTAGTGACAGCAGGCCTCGTCGTGCTGGTCGGGAGTGCGCTGCGCGCGAATATGGGTTTCTGACGAGGCTGGTTGCTGTGTTGCGGAACGCACGCCTTTTCGAGATGGCAGGACGACCGTTTCAAGTACAGCGATTTGGTGCTCGGCGACCCCAAAATTCGCGCGTACGCAGGTGCGCCGCTCATGTATCAAAGGGACGGGAAAACCTTCAAGCTCGGGACATTATGCGTAATTGACGCCACACCGCGCGATGTCTCATCGGAGGAGTTGTCTCTCTTGGAGACCATGGCCAAGCTTGTCATTGCCGAGATAGAAATCCGAGAAAAGAACTTAAAACCCGCGCTGAACCGGAGCGTCAAGGTGCACCTGTTCCCGCGGAGGAAGGCGGGCGACCAGGTGTTCCCCGAAAAGGGCCGGCTGCCAGTCAAGGTAGATCGAGAAACCATCGAATCTATGTACGGGCTGCCGCAGGTTGGTCATGCTGTCTTCCCCACCGCGCTGCTCCCTTCCAGCGACCACAACCACGCACCTCATCGCACTCTGTCCCAAGCACGCAACACCCACCTCTAATGTTCTGTATTGTCTGCTGCAGCCGGATGCAGCGCGAGCGCTAGGCATATCGCTCACGTCGCTCAAGCAAGTGTGCCGAAAGCTGGGCGTTTTAAGATGGCCTTACCAACGCCTCAACTACTCGCCCGCCAGCATCGGCGCTGAAAGACCTGCCTCCTCCGGGGGAGGAGCGTCAGGAACCGGAGCGCACCGACCAGGATCAGCTGGCTCAGCCCCGGCGGGTCGCGCCTCGTGCATGGTAACAGGGCAACTCTCGTTACATGCCTCGACGCTCCACATCTTGGGGCTAAGCTCTGGGCTAGAGCGACTGTTCGTGGACTCGCCCTTTCCTGTGGTTGGCCAGCAGCTGGACCACATACTTCTGCCGGGAAGTGGGAGGTACACGCTAACCACGCTCCGTGAAATATGTCAGAGTGTGGCAGAAGGCGAGTCGCGCGAGCATGAGCCGCTCGAAGGGCATGTGCTCGTGTATAGGCAACAAAAGCAGCAAGTGCCCGTGGAGTGCTTTGAATGCCGACTGCACCCGCGCGTGGAGGCGTCGGAGCTAGCCGTGGGGCGTATGACGGTTGACGTGGAGGTGGAGGCGGCCTACTCTCTGTCACCTGTGCTGCCGATGCAAATGAGCAGCGCTGAGATACAGGCGCTGCTCAGCAAATCTGGGCAGTTCAGCGTGGACGACCTGCGGTCTCAAACGGACTACGCAGCGGTGAGCGCCAAGACCAGCGTGGCCAGTGGTCTGCCTGATCTCTGGTCGCGATGGGAAAACCAAGTTCGTGCTCTCGCCGCCGAGGTTCCACCTCCGCCTGGCTCGCCGCCGCCTGGGGAAAGCTCCTCGGAGCGCCAGCACCCGTCGATTGACTGCATGAAGTTGCTCAACAAGCTGGAACCCAGGTCGGGCATGCGAGTCATCCAGAACTGCTCTCGCTTGCTACTCGTTCCTGAGGTGCATGGCAACGACCTGGCTGTCAACTGTCACGTGCGCTTCGCGACGCCAAGAGACGACCAATACGCCAAGAATCCGTTCGGCGCCATTGCTGACTGGCATCCCTCGGAAGGGCTTCTGCTTGGTCTGGCTGGCACGCCGGTGATCTGCAACGGTTCGCTGCAGTTTAGCCCGTCGGTAGGACAATTTACGTGTTGCGCATTCTGGGACCAGGAGACCGCGTCATTGCACATTCACGTCAAGCGTATGCGCAACCTCGATTCGAAACTGTTAGTGTACCAGACCGAGGACACGGTGGTGAGAGAGAGACAGGGGCGCAACGTGATAGAGGTCGAAGGCACCATCCTCGGCGGGCTGGGGCCTGAGGCAGAGGAGCCCTTCCACTACCGCGTCTGCCTGGGGCAGGTTCCACTCCCCGACACCAAGCAGCTCAAGCCAAAGTGAACTCGCATGGCTCGTGGGAGATGGCGGTGTGCGAGATGAAGGAGGAGGAGAGACCTGTTGTCTGCGCCTGCTCGCTTGCAGCTCTGAACCCCCTGAGACCCGCGCATGTGGTGCACGCGTGGCTTCTGTGTTGGTCCGTTGGTCCTGCGTGTTGGTTCGTGAGTCGTTGATCCTGTGCCCAGCTTGTGTCTCTTTGCATTGTATTTCAAACATTGTTTTTCTGCATCTGTTTTTCTGCATCTGATGCAACAAGTGCATCATAATCCACTTGCGGTGCGCGGAGCTCTATAATGAAGTTGCGGTGGAAAGCTATGGAAACATGTTCCTGAGAGAGAGAGAGAGAGAGAGAGAGAAAGAGAGAGAGAGGGAGAGCTTTTATCAGGAACTGCTCCATGTTCGTGCAAGTGAGCAAGTACTTGAGCAACATCAAATAGACTTTTCAGTCAACATGTACGTGTGTGTGTGTGTGTGTGTGTTTGTATATTTCATAGAGAGCTCGCCATACGCATGTGTGTGTGTGTGTGTGTGTGTGTGTGTATGTGTGTATGTATATATATATGTATATATATACACATACATATATAGAAAAAGGGGGGTTGGGACTTGGAGCTGCGGCATATGCGATGATGGGGCCTCGGGGCGCCCTGAGAGCGCTGTCGAGCAGTCGTCGCGTGCCAGATTCGAAGATTGCCCCAGGCCAAAAGTCCACCTGCTTGCCTATGTAAATTGCACCTGCGCAAGGTAGCTGGCAGGCGAGAGAAAGATGTAGCTGCAGGACATAATTGCCTTGGACAGCCTCCGATTGAGTGCTGCTGGAGCGTTGAGAAAGCACTACTGCAAGGGCCATCTTCTCTGCCGGAGAGCACCCCATTCCACAATGGGCCCCCAAACCGTCTGTGAGGGGGACGTCTTGCTGGGTGATGGGCTTACGCCCCAGCGCCCTTTTAGGCTGGCCTTCTCTCGGTTTAGACCTCAAAGTTGGCTGTGGTTGTGGTCATGTGCCGTCCGCCCGTGCATGAGCTCAAACGGAGTGCGACGACCAAGCCGTGATATGGCCGTCACATTCCTTGATTCATTTTGAATTTTCAAGACAAAGTTTGGAAGGATTTATTCTTAGTACAACACGAGCGCATATCGCGCGGACCGAGGGGATTTTGACGCTCAAATGTGCGGCATATTGTCCACTTCTGTCATTTTGGCGGCATAGGTCATGCCTTTGAAGGTTTTGGCAATTAATCCTGCCGTTGTGTGAGCGAGAGTGGGGCGGAGCGGCTGGCGGCAACGAGTTTCTCGCTCGAGCTCGCCAGTGAAGCAAGCTTTTCTAGACCTGCGCTCCCACACACACACACACACACACACGCCAGGTAAGAGACAGGGCGGAGCAGATGCGGGAGAGGCCTGACGCGCCGACACGTGGCAGGCGAGAGAAAGTAATAGGCAAACAGACGACGGGAACAATGCCCACGCAACAATGCGCACGTCTCTTCTCGTCCCCTCCTTGCCGCTCTCCGAATTCTTTCCTGACCTCCTCTCTCCCTCTCCGCCCCTCCCTTCCCTTTCTAGCTCTCGCTCTTCAACGCACCGCTGAAAGAGTGCGCGTTGATGTGAGCGAAGGGAGGCAGGACGCGGCGGGGGTCTGAGGCAGCGCAGGCTGAGGCAATGATGGCGTCTCCCAGCTTCAGAGGCGGTAGCTGCCATCTGTCGTCCTCCTGTTGAGAGCGAGAGAGGGGGGGGAAGAGAGGGGGGAGATTAGCTGGTCACGGCGCGCCTTCCTGCCAAACATGCTATCTCGCAAAGGTGCGTCCTCGGAAATAGGGTGATAGGGTGGGCGCACGCATGCTTGAATGCCTGCATGCCAGCGCGCAAGCATGTTCCGGCCACGCTCTCGGCCTTCATGCGCTCGCATGCGCGACGCAAAACACATGCCCGAAGACAGGCAAGCACGCAAGGACGGCGCACCTGGTATCCGACGGGGCACTCATGTGCACTGCTTGACACGCTTGACACCGAAATGGCGCACTCGACTTGGGGCGCGTCGGCAGGCGGCACCTCGACGTTGGCTCCCGAGGACGTGGCTGAGATTTTGACGCGCTTGGCTCTCTCGGCACCGTGTCCCTGCTCCGAGCCCTTGAAGCCCCGCTTGGTTCCTGTGGGCATAGTAGTAGTAGTCTGAGGGCCACCATGTCCGACACCATTGGCATTGCGTCCTGCCCCCTCAGAGCTATGCTCAGCTGTCGACAGTCCGTTGCATGTTTTGTAGTTCGTGGTTTTGTAGTTCGTGTGCGTGGACTGGCTGCCACAGCCGGCGATCCGCGTCCCCGGGTCCAGAGGGCTGAAGGAGAAGTGGGGCGATTGGGACATGCCGCGCGCTGAGTTCGACAAGACTTCGCTCTCTGATGTCTGTGAGGCGGCGCACATGTGAGGCGGCGCACGTGACATCTTGTCAGAAGCTTGCGGCATTGCACGTCTTGTGCGCTCACTTGCAGCAGAGCCACGCCAAAGAGCCCCACAACCCAACAGGCGCGTGCAGGGGGGGACGGGGAAGGGGACGGGGAAGGGGGCGGGCAAGAAAGGAAGGGGGGGAAGGGGGGAGGAAGAAGGCTAGGTGCAGACTCGGAAGAAGGCAAGGGGCGGACCTCATCTTTGACGAGATTCGGCACCGTCTCGTCCCGCAGCTCTGCCCCCTCTTTTCGAGCCTTGCCCCCAGTTGATCCGCGCGCCTTGCTTTTGGCACAGGTTGAGGCTCTAGGAGCAGCTGCACCAGGCGCGCTGGGTGCGCCACCCTTGCCGCCTTTGGAGTCAAGCCCCTTGAAGTCACACACCCTCTTTTCAGAGGCGCTCTGGGGCTTTTTCGATGGCCCGGTTTTCGGGCATTTGGCCACCCACGCCACCTGCTTCGGAGAGGCCGTGTTCAGTACTGGTGACGTGGCACTGGCGTCCTCTGGCCTGCGGGGCCTGCCTGGGCCGGCAGGGCGAGAGGGGCGGCGGATCGAGTCCCACACCAAGCACGTGCCCTGCACCTTGTCCAGGACTGCCGAAATCCGCTCTTCCGAGCACCCGACCTCCCGTAGCACCTGTATGCAATGCTGGCGGTCGCTCTCGAGCTGAGTAGTGTCTCTCCAGCGAGCTCTCCGGAACCCGTAGCCCGGGTTTCCAGGTTTCGCGCGCACGGCAGGCACTCGGCGGCTCTGCTCCTTGCTGTATATCTGATAGCCAATCTTGTTGAAGTGCAGGCGTAGCCGCTTGTTTTTTACCCCGGCCCCATGCTCGCCAACCGCCTCAGGAAAGAGACTTGCAAAGATGTTGAACACAGACAATTTCATCATGTCAGAATCCTCTTGCGGGAGAATGTCCTCGTTGTCCGTGGAAGACTTGGTGGTCGCCGTAAAGAAGGCCAGCGCTAGCCTTGCAAGCTCATCTTCCGCCCTGCTTTCTCCCTCTCCTCCCTCCCCCTTGCCCTCGTTCTCGTCCTCGTCGTCCCGATCCTGCTCGCAAGCGCCTCCCTGCTCTGCCGATGATTTGCCGTTCTCGTTCTTTTCGTGGCCCTTGTCGTGTGAAGTCATCGCTGAATCATTTACACTACTCTCTTGCACCGGTGTGCCGCAGACTTGCTCGCTCGCAGCACTCTCTTGCCGGTCCTGCCCCGCCTGCATCGTGCCGGCCCTCCTGATCGGGCTGTTGATTCAACCTTGCAGGATGGAACAGGCTAGCCTAGCTCCAGCGGCGTCCCGCCGTCTCGCCTCGCACCTGTGCCACACGCGTGTCTGAGTTACCGCGGCGTGTCGGTCCCTGTGCCCGTCCCACTCCCGGAAATAGCAAAAATGAGCAAAGTTTGCTTTGAGGGCGTGTCCAAGAATAGCATTCAAGCAGCGCCCGCACCGGAAACTGACCAGGCGCAGGCACTACCACCGCAACGGTCCCTAGTTGTGATCATTTCCTACCGTCTCAAGCGCGCAGCGCAGTCGTCGGCGCCCTATCGTCTTTACAACCCTGCGGGCAGGCAACAGTCGCATGCGCGCGTCTGGACAAGGCTCAGACGCGACGCGCGCCCGCGCGGACCCGGACATGCCGCGCCGCAAGTTGCAGGCGCTTCTGGCGCTCTGCAAATCTCACGCTTGCTCACCTGTGTGATCACAGCTCACCCGCCCTCACGTCCAGTGGGAACTCCAGCCAGCAAACGGGGGGACACAAGAAAAATCTGTGTTGTTGCGATGGGACAAACGTCATAAGAAGGCAGTGAAACCATACATTTTCACTTTGAAGTTTACCACCAGTCCCGACAAACTTGCACCTCCGTGCTTTTGCTTACGCCGTAAAGCCCAGGTTTACTACCTGGGCAAAAAAACACAGAGAAAACCGAAAAATCATTTTTTTTCCCTGCCTCTCCAAATTCAAATAACTTGACTGAAGAAAGAAAGGAGCACCAGGCAGTTCCTTGTGTGCCGACCCGCTTCGCATGCCTGCACCTCGTTTGTAGTTGCAGGCGCAGAGTGCCGCTCATTTTGTCTTCCCTTTTGTTTCCACTGCTCCTGAGGCGGAGAGAAGGCCCACAGGAAAATTCAACGCCGCCCGCAGTCTGCGCGCACGGTTGTGCACTGTATGTCTGACGGCAGAATGATTGTGTGTGGCTTGCGGTCTGGGGCTCACGAAAACGGGTATTTGCACTTTCAGGGGGTTTCAATGGGCGCGCCAGCTTCTGAAGCGCCATGCTCACGACCTAGCAGGTTTCTCATCTTGTCTGCGCCCCCCGTTTGCCTGTTTGACGTCTGTGCGGGGTGAGAAGGAAAAAGACTGACGGGGCCTGGGTTGTACGTTCAAAATGCTTCAGCGCCAAGCTTACGCGAAGCGAGGCGCTGACAAGGTATTCGGCAACTCCAGACTTGCAGCAAGGCTGTTGAAGGTGTTCAACATGTCACAACACGCTAAAAGCCACGCAACACAAATGCCAGCCGCACGTCGGCCCAGCAGTGCTCGTGCGGCGACAAGTCCAGCTTTTTGTTTGCCAGCAAGTAGGCCCAAATCTGCCAAAGCACGGATTGGGGCGCAGCCAGGCGCCGGGCCAATCATGAGGCCCCCGTGGGCGCTAGACAAAGTTCCCGCCAGCCAGGTACTGCGCTTCGTTTTTTTCATTTTTCGTGCGCACCACGTCCGCGGTTTTTAGTGGAAGTAGAGTGAGATTCTGCTCCAGCACTCTGACTGACTGAAACTGCAGGGCATTGCAAGCGATAAACCCGGCGCAGGTGGCAGATTAAAGAGCCCAGATGCTTTGACTCCTCCGAAATTCCAGGTGTCTGGGCACCAGCGCCTTCACACACCAAAGGGCGTGCAAAAGAATCCAACCCAAAGAGTAATTCATGGGCAGTGGTTACCTGCAGAAATTCTGGGACCATCCCCACCTCAGCGGTCCAGATTCGACATGTCTGGCGGGCTTTTCCTCAAAGGTATATCAGCAGCTGCCTGGGCAAAGCGTGAGAGGCCGAAAGGGGAGAAAACGAAAATGAAAGAATCGTCGAAAGAAGAATCGTCCGTTGTAGAGAGTGAAGAAGCAGAAGACGAAGAAGAGATGAGCTTCAACCAACTCTTTGAGCAAGATGCCGATGATACCGAGGCCTTTCCGGAGGAAATTTTACCCGACTTCGACGCCATTGACATGGAGATGGAGCGCTTGAGATTGGAAGCCGCAGACGCTGAGCGCCAGGCACAAGAAAAGTTGATGCAGGCCCAGGAGCAAGCAGCAGCTATTACACCTGAACAAATTGAGCTTACACGCAAATTGGTATTGCTCGAAGTTATGCTGGAGAGAGCGGTTTCAGAGTCTGAATCTGACAGCAGCGATGAAGATATGGACGAGGACGAGGAGGAGGAAAAAAATACGTTGGGTGATGAAACTGTGGTTAGGCGCCACGACGGGACACGGCCCCCGTCAAGCAAGAAGACGAAACCAGACAAATCTGAAAAGACACTCAACAACATGTTCCAAACGCGGCAAAGAGCCAATCAGCAAGCCATCGATCAGATGTTTGTTGAGGATGTCAAAAAGAAAGTCAAAGACGGGGGGCTCAACAAGCAGGATTATATCAGTATCCTGTCAGAACTGCAGATAATTGGCGGTGACATTAATATTCAAGATGCATACGAGGCATTTGATTGTGCCAAAAGGCCCACAGATAATCTTATGTGCGTCCACCCCATGCTCTTCATGCGTCTGTGGCATTTTACCTGCCTTTTATCTGCCCGCACCTTTACATACTGTCTTCCCTGCACTGCCCAACACAAAAAATCCATCACACAGCCTTCCTCCTAACTATTACGAGAGAGATTTCTAACCATACTGACATATAATGTGGTATACAGGGACATAGATGGGTTTGTGGAGAGCGTTCAATATCTCAGGTCCAGATTTGGGATCGAATCCCAGCAATTTGATGAGCTCAACATCGTAGTGGACGATGCAAAGAGGCAAATTGAAGTTGCCCAGGCCACATTCGCAAAAATAGGAGATGCTTTGGGGGACATGCGTATGGTGATGGCAAAGCGCAACTTGGACCGTACCGCAGGCGATGCCAAGGTGAAAGAAGTGAACTCACTCAATTTTGAGAATCTAAATGCAGAGAAGGAGATAGAGCTGTTGCAGGATGCACAAAAGATGCTGTATGGTGCCATTAGCGATTACACGGCTGCGATGGTTCAGGACGAAATCAAGCCTGTCGTTCAGAAAATCATGGGTCTCAATGTCCGGCTGGCACGTTTGCAGGCAAACCGGTCAAACTTCAGATGTGCGAATGTAATGATACGGCAGACACTCCTTCTCTGTAGCAAATATGAGATCGCTACTGCACCTCCAAACAACCAGCAGCATAACACAGAGGAACAAGAGGATTCCATGACGGGGCTGTGGCCTGCAGTGGAGGATACGCTGGACTTTGCTGCCAACCTCTACGAATACTCAGAGGAGCTGAAAGATGACAGTATCAAGTGCTTGCAACATGCTCAACAACGATTACTGGTCCAAGACTACGATGCAACCCTTACTTCGCTGCTTGTGTGTGAGGCCCTCGAGAGAGACGCACTTTTGGTACGTGGTGTCAGTCTGAAAAATAAGGATCAAGTCTGTGTATTGATGCCTTGCAATTCTGAAACAATTGCGTGGAATTGGACCTGGATGGAGCAAAAGAGAAGTGATGCATGGCACGCTACTGCAAATAGTGCAATCGATCATATGTACAATTCGGTGAAGACGCACCTGGAACAGGGCTTAGCAGGCAGAGCTGGGGCTACTTTGAAAACTATGACAAAGTTCACTCAGGTGCTGGCTCTGCATAATCCTGGAGAGTCCTTAATGAGGGCAGTGGAGACGGCGAGGCGCGACCAAGAGGCTCTTGAAGCACTCGGGTTGGTTATCAGCACAGCCCAACGCAGTCATCACTATGCTTCGCAATTAGAGAAACTTCTCGGCAACGCACTGGACAAATGTTCGGATGCGGATGATTACCGTGACCACGGAGAACAGAAATGCTCTCAACCGCTATCATTCACGAAAGAAGAGCATGACTCTGGGTTCGAAATGCAGGACGGCAAATCTGCAGCCTCCGTAGGGGCGGCTTCAAAGGCCATGGGGTCGAAGCAAAGGGATAAACCCCAAAAGATGATGGAATCAATGCCAACCGCCGGATCCAATAATCCTCCTCATGCTTCTTCTAAAGTTAGGTTCTGGCAAAACAAGTGGCATGACGCGGGCAAAGACGCGCTGAGCCAGGTTGTCTCTCTTGGGATCGATATTCTTGTTGCCAAGACAGGAAAACAGGACGTGAAGCAGAACCAAGAATCAGACAAGACCAAAGCATCATCGGATCATGACGTCCAGGAGCGCATCAACAGTGCGCGGGCATTGCTGGATACTGCACGACAACTGCTGGTCTTGTTGCTTGATCGATTCGAGGGCCCAGAGGCTGGCAAAGACGCTTTGCCAGCACTCCTCAGGCCCTTGGAGAATGCTCTCAGTGTAGAATTGGAAGGGAGGTGGAGTTTAATTTACGACGCTGAGGTACTTGCAGCTGCAAATGGCACCCCTAACACAAGTCTAGATCTAGACACAAACGCTCCCGTGTTAAAAAAGTGTGTGCTTCACAAGCGTATGCTTCATGAGGTAAAATTTGAGCTGACAAGAATGTTTCGCTGTTAAAATTGAGCTGACAAGAATGCTTCGCTGTCATTCATCAGACACATGCTTCTTGGTTTGTTGACGCTTTTATGCTCAACTCAGATGAAATCAGCGGAAGTGAAGTTGAAAGAGCGCGACCTCAAGGCTACAAGATTATTGCTTGATCGTGCACGCAAGATATATGTTGAGGGCACGAGACTGCAGATTCTTGCGCGACAGAAACGTGAAGCTCAACACGAAGCTGACCACAACTCGGCGAACGTGAGCCAGGGTCATGAACCCCGCACCCCCAAGGCGCCGAGCGCATCAAAAAAGCAACACGGAGAAAAACAAGTGCCACTACCAGCAGAGTGGCACACTATGCAAGCGAAGGTGGAATCGCAGGGGGCTGCAGGGTTGGCGCGTGCAAGGACCAACTGGATCCAAGTATCCACTAAATTACAGATTGTTAACGGGTGTGTTGACTTTTTGAACTTGTCCATGCTCATCCAGAACGTCAAGCTCGATAAAACAGCACGGGCAGATTCCGATTCCGATTCCGATACATATCCGATTGTGAAGGATGCGACAGAGAGAACTCCGGAATATGCTAATCTCGACCATGCGCAAATGCTGGAGAAACTCCGTAAAGCAATGTCCCTGACCCAGTCTGAAATTTTGAGCGCTGTTGAAGACTGGCACCAAAACGAACTGGAAATGCTTGACTATTGCAAAGTGCGCCTCCTCTCTAGTGGTGAGGGCGTCGCAAAGCAGGGAGACACGCTGCCGTACTTCATGTTCGTCCTGAAGGGCAGCCTCAAGCTTGTGTTGCCTGATCCTAATCTCGAGGATGCGCCAATGCACATTGAGGGCGGGCACCTGAAGTCAACTGCACATCAGGTCTGCCTAATAGGTAAGGCTCTCAGAGGCATGAACTTCAATTTTGGCCAAGCCGAACCAGCGCATCAGATGGATGCAGAAGTGCAAAGCAAAGATTTGGCAGCAGAAAGCAAAAGAGGACATATCGCCTACTTCAGTGCAAGGCGTATCCTGGGTGAAGCACACGTTGCGCTGCAGAAGCCGTACTATGCTCACATAGTCGCCATGCAGGACGAAACAGAAGTGCTCGAATTCCATGTACCTCCCGACACGCTGACCATGCTCAAGTCTTCTAAATTCTCCTGTGGTGCTAGAGGAGCTGAGCTCACGATCAGGCGAGAAGAAGGTGCTCCTGATTCAAAAATGGACCAGAAAGACCCTTCATCAGACAAATTTTGGCATCTTACAAGCGCAGATGAACGGGTGCAGGCTGCACACAAGAGGTGATTTACATGCATTCGTTGGAAGCGCAAATGTCTTGACTTCGCATACACGCAAGCGCTCTCACCCTCAAATGCAAAGCCGCGCAGGAATGTTATTGAGTTTCTGACTTGCTATGGCTATGAATCTGGTCGACATACAGTCTCGCAAACGCCTTTTTGCAGGTACGCGATGATGTGGAATCATTAGAACGAGGCGTGAACCTGGCCCTGCATAAGAGCACTTACTCTGTAGGTTATTCAAAGATTTTGACCTCCCTGAGCTCATCACTTCTGCAAGTTCTGCTGGAAGGCTCATTGACGTTGAAGTGCAACGAAAACCAAGTCTTAATGCAGCAGGTTCTCTCTCCTCACAATGCCCCTGGTCTCTCCCTCCACAACGTTTACCCAGGTGCCTTCTGGATGCTTGAGATTTCAATCGGTGCACCCTAAACGCTAAGTACTTATCCGCGTTCTGCAGGGCGACAAAGCAGAACACACATTTTTGATCATCTCAGGCCGTTTTCAGCTACAGTGCTCGAGAGAAGAAGAAGAGACTGGTGGGACAGCTGATTCGATGCCAGCACAAGAACGCATCGGCCCAATGCCCAAAAAGGCGTTGGTGACGGAATCATTTGAACTCGAAGCCGGCGATATGGTTGGCGAAGACAGCTTTACGCAATCGTCTAACTACACTTCAACGTGCAGGTTTCCTTTTCACTCATCATTTCTGCATTTTCCCGTCGCCCAGAAACCTTGGATCTTCCATCCCCTGACCTTGCCAACCTTTATTGCTCGCACAACACCGCCAACTCACGTTCCAACCAACAGGTGCACGAAACAGGGCAAGGTGCTGAAGATAGCGCTGTGGTCGTTCCAGCCCATATTGCGTTTGAGGCCCAGCTTTCTGCAGCGGTTTGCTCGTTCTTGATCCGGACAGGCCCCACTTCTAAGCTCTTTGCGTCCGAGAGAGAGCGAATTTGATTTTGAGCAAAACAAAAGGCGGTGCGGAACATGAACCAGCTTCTGTGTTTATGAAAGTTGCATTTGTTTGCAGCATGCAATTCGCTTCCCGTTTTTCTTGCTCCGGTGTTAGGGACCGGTTGGACTGTGAGGGATAGTCGGCTGAGAGAGGAAAGTCTTTAACAGCTATTTCCCCTTCATGATGTAGCAAACGCGGCCTGCCATGTCCTAGCCTGCGGCAGGCACCCAGAAGGGCGACTTGCTACTTGAGCGCCTCGCATATCAGACGACGCACTAAGATAATTGGTGTTTTTAATTCACGGGGTGGCAAATGGCTGTAGCGTAAGTGGGCACGGATACGCTCCATGCGCAACTTGGCAACACTCTGCTTCAACATTGCCTCTGCGACAGCACGGTGCTCGCCTCCATGACGGCCTCGCAGCCGGCAGACCTGTTGCTGCCGCTGCCGGCGAAGGGAAAGGCGCGCTGGAAGGCACCATGGTTGTCGTTGATGAGGAACGCTGTGGCTTCCGACGGCTTCTCTGGCTCAATGTTGAACGAAATGCGCCGGAGCAGATTTGCAGGGTCCTTTTCCATCAAGCTCGTCGTCTTGTCGACGCAGAAGGTCCCGAGCAGCGCCGCCCGGTTGAAGACGCAGATAGGCCACCTGACCGTGCGCTGCACCTCAAGCGTCGTCGGGTGTGTCTCGGAGATCTGCTGCGGCGGGCCGGGTCCGGAACATGTGCATGCTCCAGGCGCAAGTCACACCAAGGTTGGTGCGAGCACGCACGTTTGGCTTGCCTGGTAGCCCCAGTAACTGACGAGGCGCAGAACCGTTGAGAGGCGACGACAGTAGACAGAGCGCAGACAGCGCAGACAGCAACTTGGGCCTTCTTACAACTTGGGCCTTCTTGCACCTCCAATTTGGGCCCTTGTGCACCTGCCCTCCTCCGTCCTCTACCTCACCGCCTCCCCCCACAAGTCTGCCCTCACTCAGAGGCCACTCGCCGCGTCTTACTCACAGTTCAGATTTTCTGCTGGCAAGCTTCTCGAGCTCGGCAGACGCGGCGTTGAGATGTTTAATGGCAGGGGCCATTGAGCCCTTGAGACCCCTTACAGCAGCCTTGAAGCGCTTAGCGGCCTTGACGTATTCGACCTCTTGCGATCGCTCCTCGCGCGGCTTCTGGCACGCCAGGCGCAGTGACTTGACCAGCAGGTGCACGTCCCCTGACTCCTTGGAGAGGTCGATGGGATAGGGCGGGTCCTTCTTGCCCTTTGGGTACAGCCACACGGTCGGGAAGCCCTGGATCTGAGAGTCGTCGCCAACCTCGTTCTTGGTGCCGTCGATCCTGCCGAAAGCAAACTCACCCGCGTATCTTGTCTCAAAGTACCTCGCCGTCAGGTTCAGACGTGGCTCCAGCGCGCGCGACTGCGACGAAAAGTCGGCGAAGAACTCGATGATGACGTGTTTGTCCTGGTTCACGAACTCTCGAAAGGTCTTGCCCACCACCCGCTTCACAAGCGCCCCGTCCTCCTCCACCCCCTCAGGAATTGGCTCGCTCATCAGATAAGGTGAAAGCTCGTGGGCCTCGAAGGCGTCGAGGAAGGAGGTCAACCCTGAGACGCTCATTTCCCCTTCAAATCTGTAGCGTTTATTTTTGGAGACCTGGAAAAGGTAGATCCAGGGCTGCGGCGGGTCGGAGTGAGTCTCTAGCCCCACAAACCGCGACAGCTTCTCGTTGGTCCCATCTTTCACGACCATGAAGTTGTACTTGTGTTTCAGCTTGTCTGCCGTCTCCTTGAGGACGATGTGCTCCAAGGAGATCTCGCCCTGCGACCTGAAGAGGACGACCTTAGGCGTATAGTTCTCCTGCAAGATGGCATCTCCGTTGTCGTCGTTGAGAGTCAAGACCGTCTCAGTTGCCAAGCGCCTCACCGCCCATTCGACCTCCTGGGCATCCAGAGGTCCATCGTAAACGTGCTCGACAGTGGCGTCTTGGTTGGCGACGTAGAAGACAATCGACGGCACCTTGGCCTTCATGTCGTCGGCAATGGACTGGGTGGTGATGTAGACAAACTCGAGATGCATCATCTCTCCCTCCGCCTGCGAGAGCGCGTCGAACGTGTCGCCCTCTTCATTTTGCACGTAGGCGACGGCAACAAAGGGGAACTGCTTGATGTGCGTCCTGAGGCGCTCCGTCGATGTCACGGGCCCTCCGTCGGTGTTCTTTTTGCAAAAGGTCACCAGCCCGTCGGAGCTGCGCGCATCCACGCTCAGCCGCGATAGTTTGCCATTCACGAACCACTTGAGCGTCGGGAATCCGCCAACTCCGTACTCTTGCTGGACAGATGGATTTCTGGTCACGTCCACCTTGACCAGCCTGCGGGGTCGCGGAGGGCGGGAGGGGACAAGGTAGATGTAGGCAAAAAGAGAAGCATGAACAGAAATAGCGGGCGGGCGGGTGGAAGGAGGTTGACGCCCAAAAGAACACGAGCAAGAACACACAAGCGCAGACACAGGCCGAGGAAGGCTTGAGGTCGCGCACCGGACGTCGGCATCGATATCTTTGAGGTCTTCGGCCGCCTTTTTGTACTCCGGCTCGAGGGTCTGGCAGTGGCCGCACCACGGCGCATAGAACTCGGCGAGCACAAACTTGTGCGCCTGCCCACGGGGATGCTCAGTTGGGAGTCAGTGTGCGGTTCTTTCGCACGCACTGCACACTGACGCCCAGCCCGGGGGAGGTGCCCCAGACTGACCTGCACCGCCTGCTTGAGGGTGGTGTCCGAGAGCTCTATGACGGCGCCAGGGAGCGAGGACTGGTACTGCTTCGTGGTGTCCACGTCGTCGGGCGGGGCGGCGGCGTCGCCTCCTTCGCCAGCCACCGCGCCCAGACTCAAGGCCAGAAGTGCAGATGCCAGAACTGCCACCGCCGCCCCGCCCCGCATAGTGTCCTGCGGGCGCGGTGTTGCCAGAGTCACTGAGCCGTCACTGGTAACGAAAGGCCTCACGGGGCCTGTAACGCTGCAGACGTCACAAGAGCACGAAATATCGAAAAGAAAAAAACTTTATCTTTTTAGGAGTATGACAGGTTTTGTTGAGCATCAAAGGAACCCCGATCAAACTATGCAGCGCGTCGCATTCCTCTGCGTTGCCTTCCTCGCCGCCGCGCAGGCCTTCGCGCCCTCGGCTCCCCTGGCCCTGAGGAACGCCAATGGCGCCTTCTGCTCTGGCAACAAGCTCGCCGCGGCCTGCCGTGCTCCCCGCGCCACCGCCGTCGCCCCCAAGATGTCTCTCGAGGCTGCCGGCTCGCTCCTCCTCGCCGGCGAGGGCATGGCCGTGTCCTCCGCCGCCTACCTTGCCGTCCTGTTCGGCACCTTCATCCCCGTTGTCTTCCTCGTCACCCTCTTCATCCAGTCCGAGGCGCGTAAGGCCGCCGAGTCTGGCAGCGAGGGAAACAAGTTCTAAGAGCGCGCAGCCAACGTTGAATGACCGGGACCCGACCTGGATCTCAACCAAAACAGAAAAGCCGGCGCCAGGGCTGAGCTGGTGTATTGTGCAGCTCGACTAATACAAAACCTGATGCCTGTATCTCCCCTTGTGCGCGCGTCGTGTGTAATATCTCCTCACATGCAGCTGCGCGGTGCCGATTGCGCGGCGGGCAGCCGATTACGATTGCGCGGAAGTTATACGCCTTGTGCATCTTGCGAGGTGCCAGACTTCGTGCTCGCACGCCAGGTTCAGGGTGTGGGCGAGGCACGACGGGGTAGGCGCACTCCGAGAAATGCTTTTTGTTTCTGGTGGTGTACAAAATGCGGTGTGTTTGTAGGCATAGGTGGAGGAAGCAGGCGGGGGGGGAGCTTGAGCGGCCAGCTTAAGATGCAGGGCTGCTTCACACCCCAACGGCAGGAAGTGCAGCGTTCGGCAGGATGGGCGTTGAATTTCTGCAGTGGTGGTGCGGTATGTGAGGAGCTGGGAGCATCTGCGTGCATAACACCGCAGGGGGCGCCTGACAAGCATATTCCTTCGCGAGCGGGGGACACCTTTGAGCGTGCATGAAGGAATATGCTTGTCAGGCGCCTAGACACCTTGTCCTTGTGGTGTGACAAGCTTGAAACAAGTCAGGTCCAAGGTGGTGTCAAGTTGCACGCACCCCTCTCAGATTCATCCACGAACCATAGACTGGTGTTCGGCCAAGAATGGGATGAGCGCCACCCCCCCGGCACTAACCCCAGCGGTCCACCGCTGACCGCCGCCGCCACCGCCCGGGAATCTGCCGTTATCTCGATCTCGTGACACCGCCATTTTGGCGCACGCGGGAGGAGCTCTGTACGGTACGGAACTCGGCTAGGTGACCTTGAAGAGAATTGGTTTCTTTTGTTTTCCAATTAAACACTCAACACACACACCCACCATGGAGTTTTCGATTGAGTTTTCGCAAAATCAGATCAGATCCCCGGAGTTTGAATCCGCTGCAGGTTTTTCTTGAAGCGGCGGTGGTAAAGACGTGGTAAAGTTCAAATTTCTGAAATTTCAGGGTTTCACTGTAGCCCCCAAACGGACGGACCCCGGCAACCTTAGTGCATCTTGTGCACTAAGGTGCATACACCAGGGGAAGAGTGTTGAAGTTTCAAGTGTCAAGTTTCAAGTGTGTTCAAGTTTCAAGTGTTCAAGTTTCAAGTGTACCCTCACGCACGCACACAGAGAACAACATCCCATCTAGAGAGGCTTTGCTCGCGCATTTACAGGTCCAATGGGAATCGTCAGTGGAGAACATTGCAAGCGTACGCGGAGAAAAGGCCTTGTGCCCAAGCGTACACGGCCTTCACTTCTGCTGAGCATGCTTGATTCTGTGCATGCCACATAGAAGAGGGCACTAAACCAAACTTCCCAAAGCACCTGCGCTATCGAGCGTATCGGCCTTTCAGGGCGCGGGCATAACTGGGTGCAACCGCATCTGCTGGCGGCACGATCGCCGAAAGCCTGCGCATTGCGGTCCCCCGCGCGGGTTGCGTATGCTGGTACACTCTCCCTGGCAGCGCAGGCTGATGCCTGATGCTTGCATCCTGTGCCTGAGGCTTGCATCCTGTGCCTGATGACTGATGCTTGCATCCTGTGCGCTTTGCGTGGCGCTTAAGGTTTGGCTTGAATGGTAGATGGAGATGGAGATGTGTGCGCGTCGGTGTGCTTGTGGCGTGCGTTGTGGCGTGCGGCCATCGCGCGGTAGGTGCTGGCTGCAAGCGCCATTGATAGGGCCACCCTCAATGTTGCCGCCCCTGTCAAAGTGTGCACACGTGCAGGGTTCCGTGTCAAAGTGTGCACACGTGCAGGGGTCCGTGCGCGAGAAGACAGCCGAGCTGACACCCTCACCGATTTTGAGCTTGTGCTGGAGGAAGATGCAAGAGGCGAGCGGGGTCGACTGCCCATATGCCTGCTCGTCCATGCGCCGGCGTAAGTTACGATGTAAGGAGTCAAAGAGTGACGACGGAAAGGGTCACGACGGATCTCTTCTCGAAAGGGAGAGGTTGTGCCATTCCTCCATATCGGCGGTTGTCCTCTTCCATATCGGCGGTTGTCCTCTATCTGTCCTGCTGTTGTCCTCTATCGTTCCTAATAATATCTCTCTTTCTCTCTCTCTTTCTCTCTCTCTTTCTCTCTCTCTGGGCCAGGGCATGTGAAGCGGGTGACAACCAAGGGCACGTGGAGGCACACTTGGAGGCAGCAACACGTGGAGGCACATGTGGAGGCAGCAACACGTGTCGAAGCGAGACAGCACGGGCAACCATTCGGGAGAGGGACGAGAGGATAGCAGCCTAAACCCTACACCCTACACCCTACACCCTAAACCTTTCGGAAGAGGGACTGGAGGATAGCAGCGGTGCCGGCGCGGCGGGTTGCTCCCGAGGGGAGGGCATAGATGCGATTGCGCGCGTAATTGAATGGCGCCGATACCGTGGTCGCCTGCCAAAGTATGCAACGTTTGTCACCATAGCCGCCCTATGTCACCAGATCAATGGCGCCCATACCGTCGACGCCTGCCGGTCCGTCTGGCAGGCTCCCTCTCCTGCTAAAGTTCAGTTTCCTCTTGCCCCCGCAGGAGAGGGAGGAAAAGAAAGCGCACGCGTCCTGCCTCGCGCGTCTTGGTGCTCGGCTCTTGGTGGAGGCGTGAGCGTGTGAGAGTGGCATCGCATGTCGCATGTCGCATGTTGTTCCGACTCCTCCCTCTTGCCATCCCATGTTGATGCCACTCCTGCCGTCCCGAGTCCTCTTCTCTGGGAGGGCAAGGGAGGGCACGGGAGGCGGGCGGGCACCAGGGCAGCGGCGGCCACATCGCAGCCAAACTGCAGCGCGGGGCGGGTCCTGCCGTGCTCCAGCTCTGGAAGCACCACCTCGAGCCTCCGGAACAGGCTATGGCGCACCACCGTGTATATGCCCCCGAACACCAGGTCCCTGCTTGTGTCAGTGTTTGTCTGTCAGTACTCCTTTCCGCACGCGCTGGCTTGCTTGCTGCAAACCAGCCACTCTGATATTGACTTTTCTGGCTGACAAACACCGAGCGACACACGATAGACACATGATAGACACACGGGCGGCAACGTGTGCAACGTATGCAACGTTTGTCAGCATGTGCACACGGGCGGCAAGGTATGCCTCACGCATGTGTGTGTCTCACGTAAGGCAGAAAGGGAAGGGATAGATGAGGCAAAGAGATGCGGCAAAGAGATGCGGGGCGAGAGACCGGTAGACCGTGGGAAAGATGCCCTTGAAGAATGGCCGCACCCCGCCTCTGTGTATATGTGTACGCCCCCCGAGGTGATGACACACGTACGCCTCCCGAGGTGATGAAGTCATCCCAAGTCGGGAGCATGCGCTCACGAGCAGCAACGAGCAGCAACCAACAGCAGCAACCAACAGCAACCAACAGCAGCAACGAGCAGCAACAAGCAGCAGCAACGAAAACTGCAACCAGCCCCAGCAAAGCATGAGCCCAGTGACAAGAGCAAGGAGGAGGCCAGTGTGTGCGCCAGTGTGTGGGTGACACAGGGAGGGCAGCCGCGGGCACAAGCTCGTGATTCTAGTGTCACTGCAACAGAGCACGCCCGTCGCGCCCATTTGCGGCACTTGTGGTACTTGGCATAGGCTACTACACTTGTGGGCTACGGCACTTGTGGCACACAGCATGGGCTACCACACTTGTGGTACTTGGCATAGGCAACTACTCCTCTTGCGCATAGGCCACTACAGCTCTCAAACGTCTGAAACGTAGGCTCTAAAATGGGAAAGATGCCTTTGTCTCCAGCAAAGACCCCTTTGTCTCCAGCGCGTCTTGCAGCACATGCATGCGTGCGGGAGGGCAGAGCGGGAGCGCAAAGGTCGGGGAATCGGCTGGTTTGCTCCTGGGGGTCCGGGGGTTGCTGGCTAACCGCATCGCCATGCCCTTGGCTGTGGTCAGAAAACCACTTGGACTGCCCTTGACCCCTTGACTTGATTGGATGGCGTTGATCGAGAAGGCCTTGTATCTGATCGCTGCGCAACCCACACATCTATCTCTTAGCGCAACATGCGTGCGCGCGCGCGTGTGCCAACGAACTGGAGCAACACTCTCGCTGCCCTTGCTGCCACGACGCTGTGTCAAAGCAAGTCAGAAAAGCCTTGCAAGCCCATGAGCTGTGAGGGCAGCGGCTCAGGCTCGATGCCGTTTGGCAACGCAGCCTCTCCAGCTTTCGCCGCCCTTTTGTGCAAGGCGGCGAAGAATGGGATGAGCGCCACCCCTCCGCCTCTAGCCCCCGCGGTCCACCACCGCGCGGCAGCGGCGGCGGTGGCGGTGGTGGTGGACAGCGGGGGGGACGGCAGGAGGGGTGGCGCTCATCCAAGTCTTCGCGGGCTCGCGCGCAGTTCCCTTCCGACTGCGGCCAGCCCTCTGCGCACGCGCGTGGGGCTAGATGAGACTTGAAGTGGGGCTAGATGAGACTTGATGTGGGGCTAGACCAGAACATCTTGCATGTGCGGCTAAGACGAGAACATCTCAGATGGGCGCCTAGATGAGAAGCAAGACCGAGGTTGAGGCCAGACTAGGCCCACATGAAACGTGCTTCAAACTTGCATGAGCCTAGCCTAGGCACACGGGGCGACACGAGGAGGAGACACGAGGAGGAGACACGAGGAGGAAGGAGCGCCGGCGCCAGGCCTCCAGGCAGAGGACCGGCGCGAGTCGCCGCGCCAGGCTGGCACGGAGGTGTGGCACAAGCGCAAAGGCAGGCGCGCTGTGAGGGCAAGGACTGGCACGGTTGTGTCGGCAGGCTGGCGCAAGGCGGTCATCTCGCTCGAGGGGTGCAAGGAGCTCTACCGTACCCTCCGTCTGTCTAAGGCGTCTCCTTGCTCTCGTCTAAGCCGTCTCCTAGCCCTACCGTACCCTCCGTCTCGTCTAAGGCGTCTGGTCTAAGCACTACGGTCTCTCGTCTCTCGTCTCTCGTCTCTGGGACGGGACGGCAGCCTCACCTTGGATGGGGTTGAGGACGGCTGCGCTCAGTCCGCCTGCCACGTTGCCCGCCACCAAATTTGACATGGCCCCCGGTCCTGTTGGCAGAGAGCAGTCACAGGGTGACAGAAGTGACAGCTGTCTCAGGGTGACAGAAGTGACAGCTGTCTCAGGACACTTTGCCTCTCGGCAGAGCGCTGTGACGGCTGCCACAGGAGACTTGCCAGTTGCCTGCCACAGGAGACGCGGCGGTCATGACAGCACACTTGCTATCACAGCACACTTGCCTGTCAGTGCCTCGCCGCCACCCGTGTGCCTTGACAGTGGGCGGGAAGCGGCATCATGCGCTTTTATCACTTCCCCAAACCCCCCCACCTGGACACCCCCCACCCCAACATACTGACAAGACAGCTACCTCCGAGTGCTGAGGCGGCCAGGGGGGCCACAGTCTCCTCCAGAGGGAAAAATATACTTGAGCTCAGGACTCGAAGGGTTAGCGTCTGCTTCATCCCCTGATGTGTCACATGAGGAGGAGGATACATGTGTCACTCGAAGGGTTAGCGTCTGCTTCATCCCCTGTCCCGTGCCACGAGAGAGTGCGCCTCCCGCTCTTTATAAAGAGCGGGAGGCGCGCGGGGGAGAGCAGGAATGCCAGCAGGGGAGGAGGGGAGAAGGGGAGCAGGCACGGAGCACACAGGCAAAGGCACGACAGAGCAAGTATATGACACGCGTGAGCACATGACACCCGTGCCCACAGCCCTGCCTTCACACCCGTGCGCCCACTCTCCTCTCTCACACACACCTGTAGCGGCTGCTGCCAGTTGGCCAGATTCAAAAACGACGTGCGGCGCGTCTGCGCTGTTTTCATTCATGCATGCACCCATCGTGTGTGTTGGGGGGCGCCAGTGAGTGGGCGAGGAGATGTAAATGGGGATGGGCGATGAGATGTCAATGGGGATCAAGACGGAGGTGAAATGCCCATCAAGACGGAGATGTAAATGGGGATCAAGACAAGTGTCAACCCAAGGGCTGTGTTCCCAGGAGAGAACAACGCACTCTTGATGTTGCGAGGAGAGACTGTGCCACTCAAGATGCATCACCCTATCAAATCTCACCCTATCAAATCTGCAAGGTCCAAGTGTGGTGCAGGGCTACACACGTACGGGCGTGTCACATACGGGCGTGTGGAATAGGGCTACACAGACATGGGCGTGTGCAACAAAGCATGCTGCGAGGAGCGAGCGGCAGTGGTCGCATGAGGAGCTTGGCGTTGCGTGCGCGCGATGTCAACAGTGGGCGCAAAGTGACAGCCGTTACCCAGATAGAGCGCCCGGTCCCACGGGTGAAATACTCCGGCCTGTGATCACGGAGACGAGATGTCTCGTCAGTTCTCATCTCATGCTGCTGCGTCTTGCGTTCTCGGCACAGTCCGCTGTAACAAACTGCGCATGAGCACATTCATGCTCGACACACGCACGTGCACGCGCACCTTCACCCCTCCGGCACAGCAGAAAGAGCAACAGAAAAACGGAGACCTGGACCACTCCACTCACGATGCCAGCCTCGAGTTTTGCGAGGACGGCCGCCACCGATTCTTGCACAGCTCCTGCCTCGTGCCACAGCGGCTGCGGTGAGGCTGCCACTGCTTCGGTGCGTGCGCTTGCCACTGTGCTGCTGTTGGCCAACGAGGAAAAGAGAGAAAGTAGATGGGCGAGGGAAAGAGAGCACGCGGATGAACTCATGCTTGCAGTCGTGATGTCTTCTGTGGCGGCGCATCCCCTTGCAAACAACATGCATGTTGCTCGCGTTGCACGGTCAGCTTCTCACCTGTGCAAAAGATCCTCGCTACTTTCTCCAGGCAACCGCCCCCTTCCCTTTCGCCCGCCTTCACCGATTCCCACCCGGCGACAATCTCCTCCCATCCCATTGGTAGACGCCACGAGAGCGCAAAAAATGGCGCCAACGAACATCGCGCGGTTCTGTGAGCAGTGGTGTCGCGCGCTCCTGTCGGGGCTTTGAGGCCCCGCACAGCGCGCGCGAATCATGATTTTGTTCTGGCTCGCGGTGTGCATGTCTGAGGCCTCGGTCCC